>SDBS01001425.1_pt1 | contig 24264 bp, 21 predicted proteins | sample 2277091 | NCBI WGS metagenome assembly SDBS01 (sample SAMN10404972, study PRJNA504765) | marine sediment metagenome | isolation source: marine sediment core GS10_PC15, 163 cmbsf | place: Arctic Ocean: Southern Knipovich Ridge | collected 2010
TTCAACCTTCAACCTTCAACCTTCAACCTTCAACCTTCAACCTTCAACCTTCAACCTTCAACCTTCAACCTTCAACCTTCAACCTTCAACCTTCAACCTTCAACCTTCAACCTTCAACCTTCATTATAACCCACAAATATAAAGCTTTATTATGGGAGTGTAAGAGTTTTTTATAGCAATTCAATATGAGGTTTTAAAAACTATCAGAAGGAAATATTACTAATACTTATACCCATTGTATCACTAATATCAATCATCGAATTTATTAGTCTTAATTCTTTGAAATGGTGCAGGCTTGTTGGTGTTACTTCAGTCTCAACAATACACCCCTTATCCAGAAGATACGCTCTTTTTGTTCCAGGAAGAAGAAATGAGGAAGGAGTATACCAAATATTATTTTCCCCTTTAAGAACTACATTTGCATAATAGGTATCAGTGATTTTTCCATTCTTAACAATTAGGATATCGTCACATCCAAAGCGTTGACTGAACAGCTTATCAAGTCCTTCCCTGTTAATAAATTTAAAACTGTAATCAAGCTTACCCGCTTCCACTATTCGAATTGTTACAATGGATCTGAAACTATATGGAATAAATTCAATATCCCTGATTTGGCTGTCATATGTTATACGGCACTTGAACAGACCCTTACTTGCATTGACAGGAATAACTATTTTATTCGACAGGTCTATTGGAGAACCTATCCCAAATAACTTTTTCCGGGTTCTGTTGAACCTTTCATTGTGGTTGTTACAATTATATATCCGGCCATCCTTAACTTTTATCGTTTCAATCAACAGGGACATATATCTTTGAATTTAATTCATCGTACTCTTTTTTGACATCACTCAGATAGGTGATGCCCCCTCCGCTATTATAAAAATATTTACCATCACTATGCTTAATGAACCTTATCATCACAGCACTATCAACCCTCTCTCCGTCAAACAAGCCAAATACTCCTGTATAGTATCCACGCTCATAAATTTCGCTCTCCTTAATAATCCGTATAGTTTCCTTTTTTGGTGCACCACTGATTGAACCGGCAGGAAGCATTGAAACTATAATATCACCAATAGTTCTCATCCAGTTCTCAGCAAGCTCCCCAGTAATTTCTGAACTTACCTGCAAGAGATCTTTTTTGCTGGTCTTAATACGATCAATGTATCTGTAGCGGGTAACCTTAATATTATTCGCTACAATACTCAGATCATTTCGAATAAGATCAATGACGGTATTATGTTCTGATAATTCTTTTTCATCTCGCAAAATAATATTTTTTGCATCGGGTATTGTAGCATCAATTGTCCCTTTCATCGGATATGACTTAATAATTCTATTGTCAATTTTCACAAATATCTCTGGAGAGAATACAACAAACTCATTCTTGTATAATAATTTATATTTTGCTCTGCTCAATAAAAAAATTTCCTTAAGGGTCAGGTTTATATCAATCTCAGTCGAAAAGGTGAGATTAAGGAGATAGCTGTTGCCATGTACAATATTCTTAATAACATTGTCAAAGGATTTCTTATAAATATCAAAAGCTACAGGGTAAGATGTCATTTTTAGTGGAATGATTTTTTCTGCTTTTTCAGGTAATCGATTACATATGGATGTTGAAAAAAAAATATCACTGGGTAGCTGATTGAGAGGAAAAAGTAAAGGTCTGGTCATCTCATAGTCTGTAATAAAGATGAATGGAGATTTCAATGCCCCCATACTATTCATTTCATGCCTGAATTTATTCACTACCTTTGATGTCATGGACCTGCTAATTATTGATAACAATGATTCTTTTACATATAATGTGGCACATATTGTAAGGAACCACCCGCAGGTAAAACTACAAATTAAATCTGCAAATAGCCTTACCCCGAACGAGGTTGAGAAATTTGATAAAATTATTTTTTCACCGGGTCCTGATCTTCCTGTCAAAGGTGATATCATGAGTAATACCATAGAACAGTTTAAAAGAAATAAAAGCATTCTTGGCATTTGCCTGGGACTACAGGCTATTGTCATCTATTTTGGGGGGAACCTCAGGCAGCTTGAAGAGGTAGACCATGGTAGAACCAGGTTAATAAATACGACTAAAATACCATCCGTATTATTTAAAGGGATTCCCAGCCAGTTTGAGGTTGGCCTTTATAATTCATGGATCGCAGACTCTTTATCCCTGCCAAAAAGTTTGTCTATAACAGCTCTATCTATTGATAGCATGATAATGGCAATAAAGCATAAGTTTTTTGATATTGAAGCTGTGCAGTTTCATCCTGAGTCGATTATGACCCCTTTTGGTAAAAAAATGCTTTATAACTGGATTGGATCTTGACAATCATTAGTTTGAAAATCCACATTCCAAGTGCCATTGGTTAGTCAGCCGGGCTGGCGAGGCTGGATTTGCAAACATTTAGACCTTTGAACCTTCACCCGAGCATTGCTCAGGGAAATAATCGAAGAGCGTTATGTATCTGGCTTTGGAACCTATATGCCTTACAATGATGTTAGGAGGTTGGCTGCCAGTGACACTGACCTGATTGTTCCTTTCCCTCTCAACCCGGGAGGAACACAGCAGCCGCAAAGGATGCCTTATTCAGAAGATGAATTAGAATCAAATAGTAATATTGATGCAGATCCAGGTTTATATGTGGTAACCGAGGTCAATCAATAAGCAATTCTGAGGACACCGGAGATTCCGGGGCCACTAGAATATAAGGCGCCAAGCGCTTTAGAAGTGCCAGGCGCCTTTACTATTAAAGCAGTCGCAGAATTTTTCTGCGACTGCTTTTTTTATGTTTAATAGAATTTCTAAATTCTCCCCTGTCAAGGGGTAGTACGCTGGCGTAGCCAGAGGGAGGGGTATTGTATTACTTCTTTAGGCTTAATAACTAACACGGGGCTGTCTCAAAAGGTTATATCCTGGTCATCCTGAACTTGTTTATTCACTTTGTTTCCCGAAATTCGGGACAGGCTATGAGATCGCTGCGCTAAGTTCAGGATCTAAAACAGATGATGATCAGTATAATAAGATTCTGAACTAAATTACTCACTTCGTTCTTGAGAACGCTTCGCTTAGTTCAGAATGACTACTTTTAAGTCTTTTGAGACAACTCATTACTGCGAATTAATTAACAGCACAATTTATTATGCACACCTCATGCGGTCCGGATTAATGATAGTACTTTATTAAAGGTTTTGTATCGGACCTGTTTGGTTGTTTGTATTTTACCCCGGGGTTTCGAGGCTATGTAAAAATAATAAAACCTTGTATTTATGTCATTCCGAATCCTGCCGGCCGGCCAGGCAGGTTATTTCGGAATCTAATTATAAATTAGTTATCACTAACTCCGGCATTTATGCCGGTGTGAAGGCTGCCCTGAAACATGGGCTTTAGCCCCTAATCCTTTGGATGTTATGTTTTACATAGGACATCCCTTAATGAGTCTTGGGCTAAAGCCCGGCTTTTATTCTCATTATTTTCTCCGCCCTAAAGGACGGAGTTAGCCAGCTCTAAAATCTCAAACCCTGACGATAAATATCAGGACCTCACCATGTCGGCCTTTGGTGCTCTGGATGGTAAATTGGGGTAAGCTCGTCTAAAGGTCAGCCCTCAACTTTAACATTCATCCTTCATCCTTCATCCTTCACCATTTATCAGCTACCTGATACATAGTCTTTTATTTCTGATTCTTGTGGATTTTCCATAAAAAAGCTTAATTTTGCATGCTGAAAATATATATATATTGTCTAACTTATTAATTATTAATTATTTCACTAATGACTGAAAAGACTGAAAAAGCTCCAAAGGAAGAACTTGCTGAAAAAAAAGGACAAGTAACATCTGAGGAGAAAAAACCCAAAACCACTTCAAAGGCCAAAACAGAGCCATCTGAAAAGACCAAAAAAGCAAAGATTACTGTAAAAACCGCTTCAAAATCAGAAGTAAAGGAAACTAAAGCAGCGGCCCCTAAAAAAAAGACAGCTACTAAAACTACTAAAGCTGCCGATAAGAAAGAGGTTTTGCCTGCCGGCACACGGGAAAAAACAAAAGAAGCTGCCACCGGAAAGAAAAAGCCAGCCGCAAAGAAGAAAGTAGAAAAAATACCAATAGAAACCAAAGAAAAAGCCACTGAAACCACTGAGGAGACATCAGTACCGGCTGAAGAGTTTGACTGGGAACTCTTTGAAAGCTCAACGGATGGCTATACGGATAAGAAACGCTTAGAATATACAGAAATTTACGATAATACTTTCTCTAAAATTGATACTCATGAAGTAGTGGATGGAACGGTAATTAGTATGAATGCCAGGGAAGTTGTGATCAATATCGGTTACAAATCTGAAGGAATAGTTAGTTTGAACGAATTTCGTTATAATCCTGACCTGAAGCTAGATGATACTGTTGAAGTATATGTGGAAAGTAAAGAAGATAAAAATGGTCAGCTTATACTTTCCCATAAAAAGGCCCGTTCTCTTAAGTCCTGGGATAGGGTAAATGAAGCGCTCGGAAAAGATGAAATTATCAATGGCTATATTAAGTGTCGTACCAAAGGCGGAATGATCGTTGATATATTTGGTATTGAGGCTTTCCTGCCAGGGTCTCAGATTGATGTGAAACCCATTCGCGACTACGATATCTATGTTGGTAAAACTATGGAGTTTAAGGTTGTTAAGATCAACAACGATTTTAAGAATGTGGTAGTTTCTCACAAAGCACTGATTGAAGCCGAACTTGAACTACAGAAAAAAGAAATTATAGCGAAACTTGAGAAAGGACAGGTTCTGGAGGGTACAGTTAAAAATATTACCTCCTATGGAGTGTTTATTGATCTTGGCGGTGTTGATGGACTTATTCATATTACCGACCTGTCATGGGGGCGTGTAAATCATCCGGAAGAGGTTGTTGAACTTGACAAGAAACTGAATGTTGTAATTCTTGATTTCAATGATGATAAGAAGAGGATAGCCCTGGGGCTGAAACAATTGTCTCCTCATCCGTGGGACTCCCTGGATGAGAAAATAAAAGTGGGAGACAAACTTCATGGTAAGGTTGTGGTACTTGCAGATTATGGAGCATTTATTGAAATTGCTCCCGGGGTTGAAGGACTTATTCATGTTTCAGAAATGTCCTGGTCGCAACATCTAAGGAGTGCACAGGAATTCCTGAAGGTAGGAGATGAAGTGGATGCGGTAATTCTTACACTCGATCGTGAGGAAAGAAAAATGTCATTAGGACTTAAACAATTGAAACCGGATCCATGGAATAAAATTGAGAAGAAGTATCCTGTTGGAACACAACATGCCGCCACTGTCAGGAATTTCACCAATTTTGGAGTATTCGTAGAAATTGAAGAAGGGGTAGACGGATTGATTCATATCTCTGATCTTTCATGGACAAAAAAGGTGAAGCATCCTGCTGAATTTACATCCATTGGAGATCAAATTGAGGTAGTTGTGTTGGAAATTGACAAAAATAACAGGAGGCTCAGCCTGGGACACAAACAACTGGAAGAGAATCCCTGGGATGTGTTTGAAACTGTATTTACCCTGGATTCAGTTCATGAAGGTACTGTTCTTGAGGTATTTGACAGAGGGGCAATAGTTGCTTTACCTTATGGAGTTGAAGGTTTTGTTGGTGTGAGACATATAAAGAAAGAAGATGGCACTACGGTGAAAATGGATGAGAAGTTGAAATTCAAGATCATTGAATTTAATAAGAGTGCAAAGCGGATCGTTCTTTCCCATACTCGTGTTTTTGAAGATGAAGCAAAGCCACAAGCAAAAGCAAGAACTGAGAAAGCAACTAAAAAGGTTGAAACTCAGAAGGCTGCAAGAAAAGTAAAATCCAATCTTAAATCAACAACTCTTGGAGATATCACTGATTTGGCAAAACTAAAATCAGAGATGGAAGAAAACGAAAAGAAAACTGTGAAGGAAAAGAAAAAATAATTATCTTTAAGATATAAATTATTAATTCCATGGAATTTAATATTGAAAAACGCGATAAATACACTTTGATCCAGGTTCAGGATGAAAAGCTTGATACGCATATCGCTCCGACTTTAAAATCTGAAATGGTTTTGATTTCGGGAAATGGAGAAAAGAATATAATCCTGGATCTGATTAAGTGTAAATATTGTGACTCCAGTGGCCTAAGCGCAATTCTCGTTGCCAACAGGCTTTGCAAGAATGCAAACGGGACTTTTGTCCTTTCCGGGTTAAATGAGGCGGTGGAAAGATTGATAACAATTTCTCAGTTGGATTCAGTTTTAAATATTTCTGAAACTGTTGAAGAAGCAGCAGAAATAATTGATGTTGAAGACTAAGAGGAGCTGAAGTGTCTTTTTCTTTTACAGTATTAGGCAGCAGTTCAGCCTTACCTACCTCAACAAGAAACTTATCCGCTTATGTATTGAATATACATGAACGGATTTTTTTATTGGATTGTGGTGAGGGAACACAGATGCAATTGAGGAAGAATAAGATAAAATTCGGGCGATTGAATCATATATTTATCAGTCATATTCATGGCGATCATAGCTTTGGACTGTTTGGCTTGTTGTCTTCATTTAACCTGATGGACAGAAAGAGTGATCTTCATATATACGGTCCGTCTGAACTTGAAAACATCCTGAACATACATTTTGAACTCTTTGGTATTAAATTAATGTATCCGCTTATTTTTCACAGGCTTAATTGTAATAGTTCCGGAAGAATCTATGAAGATAAGCTGGTATACGTAGATTGCTTTCCCCTGTTACATCGGATACCTACCTGTGGTTACCTGTTTTATGAAAAAGAGAAAGCCAGAAGTTTGAAACCTGAGATGATTGAAAAGTATAGAATCCCAATTCAGCAGCGATCAGGTATTAAGAATGGTGCAGATTTTACCACAGACTCCGGGCAGAGAATTCCAAATACAATTTTGACAGATGATCCTCTCCCTGCCAGAACATTTGCCTATTGTACGGATACCAGGTTTAATCGTGGAATTGTTTCAAAAATAAATAATGTGGACCTCTTATTTCATGAGGCTACCTATATGGAGGAAGATGCTGACCTGGCAAAAAACAACTTTCATTCAACAGCACGGCAGGCAGCCACGATAGCAAAAGAAGCAGGAGTAAAAAAACTCATAATGGGCCATTTCTCAACACGCTATAAAAATCTGGATCTGCTTTTAAATGAAGCCAGGATGGTTTTTCCTGAAAGCTATCTTGCGGAAGAGGGACAAAGCTGGAAGATTGAAAGAAGCAAGGAGAAAGAGGGAAGAAGAGATGAGAGGTGAGTGAAGATACAGAATATCAGATGTCAAATGTATCATGTAAATTAAAGAGTAGAAAAAAGCTCTGGTTTGTTACCGATCCGGAGGATGGATAAGTTTATCGGGTAAGTCTCAGCATCAGTCATTCAGGAGTTACATAACTAAAATCAGGACAAATGCCTGTGTTTTATACCTCCTGAAACTGAATTGTTCTTAAGATAAGAATTCACTATTTTTGCAGCTATTCTATTTATGAAATCAATTACTGTGCAAGAAAAAATCCTGATCCTTGACTTTGGTTCTCAATATACACAGCTGATAGCCAGGCGGGTACGTGAACTGAATGTGTATTGTGAAATATTTCCTTTTAACAATTTTCCCAGCCCTGATTCCAACATAAAGGGTGTGATATTATCCGGAAGCCCTTACTCAGTACTTGACGATGAAGCTCCAGTTCCGGATTTAGCAGGAATAAAAGGAACTTATCCCCTTCTGGGAGTATGTTATGGAGCCCAGTTTCTGGCACAGAATTATGGAGGAGAGGTTTTGCCATCAGATAACAGGGAATATGGAAGGGCTCTGTTAAAATTTGTAGATAATGAAAGTCCTCTTTTAAAGGGAATTAAGACTGATAGCCAGGTCTGGATGTCACATGGTGATGCAATTACCCGGCTTCCTGCTAACTGCAAAATAATTGGCAGTACAGCAGATGTTGAGGTAGGAGCTTTTACGATAGATGGAGAGAGTAGCTATGGCATACAATTTCATCCTGAAGTATATCACACCAGTCAGGGAAAGGAAATACTGAAAAATTTTATCGTAGATATTTGTGGATGTGCCCAAAACTGGACCCCCGGTTCTTTCGTAGATGCCAGTGTTAAGGAGCTCAGGAAAGAACTTGGAGATGAAAAGCTTGTTCTTGGATTATCTGGCGGTGTGGATTCATCTGTTGCAGCCATACTGTTAACTAAGGCAATAGGTGGTAATCTTACCTCTATATTTGTAGATAATGGTCTTTTGCGAAAAGGGGAATACGAATCTGTGTTGAAAACTTATGAGAAAATGGGACTGAAGGTAGTGGGAGTAAATGCCGGTCAACGATTTTTAACTGCACTTGAAGGTATTTCTGAGCCTGAACATAAAAGAAAGGTAATTGGAAGAATATTTATTGAGGTTTTTGAGGAAGAAGCGCAAAAGCTAGAGGGAGTGAAATGGCTTGCCCAGGGTACCATATATCCCGATGTAATTGAGTCTGTCTCGGTGAATGGCCCTTCTGCTACCATAAAATCACATCACAATGTCGGAGGACTCCCTGATTTTATGAAATTAAAAATTATAGAGCCACTAAAGCTTTTGTTTAAAGATGAGGTAAGAAGGGTAGGCAGGGCTATGAATATGGAGCATCACATTATTGGCAGGCATCCATTTCCAGGTCCCGGACTGGCAATTCGCATCATTGGAGCTATCACTCCTGAAAAAGTTCGTTTGTTACAAGAAGCAGATGATATTTTTATTCGGGCTCTTAAAAAGGAGGGCCATTATGACAGGGTATGGCAAGCTGCGGTGATCCTTTTACCTGTTCAAACTGTTGGGGTAATGGGAGATGAAAGAACCTATGAGAATGTTGTGGTACTACGGGCAGTATCTTCCACCGATGGTATGACCGCCGATTGGTCAGACCTGCCACATGAATTTCTTGGCCGGGTTTCCAATGAGATCATCAACAGGGTAAGAGGTATTAATCGAGTGGTTTACGACATTAGTTCAAAACCACCTTCAACTATTGAATGGGAATAATTTAATTAAGAAAAAAATGAAAACTTATTTTAGAATAGCCATCTTATTTATTGGTTTTAGCTTATTTCTGGTTTCGGAAGCTCAAGCTCAGTTCCTGAGTGAGCAAAGCATTAAATTGGATAAGGCTCTGAGGCTGATTGAATCATATTATGTAGACAGTGTTAACCAGAACAAGCTGGTTGAAGATGCAATTATTGGAGTATTGCATGATCTCGATCCACATTCTGTTTATATTTCGAAGGAGGAAGTAAAGGAGATGAATGAGCCACTTGTGGGAAACTTTGAAGGAATAGGAATACAGTTCAACCTGTTGTTTGATACTATTTTTGTGATTTCGCCAATTTCCGGTGGCCCCTCCGAGAAACTTGGAATTCGTGCCGGAGACAGGATTATTTTCATAGATGGAGAGAATGTAGCTGGAGTTAAAATCAGCAATAATGGTGTAAGAGATCGTTTACTGGGGAAGAAAGGTACAAAAGTCAAGGTTTCGATAAAAAGGAATGGGGTATCTGAATTACTTGATTTTACAATCACAAGGGATAAAATACCTATTTTTAGTCTGGAAGCCTCCTATATGGTAACTAAAGACATTGGTTATTTGAGATTTAATCGTTTTTCTGCCACCACCATGAAGGAGTTTGATAAAGCCATTGGAGATTTGCACAATGAGGGGATGGAAAACATGATCCTGGACCTTCGGGGTAATGGAGGTGGATTGTTGGATGTAGCAGTGAAAATGGCCGATGAGTTTCTTGACAAAGGGAAACTTATTGTTTACATGAAGGGTTCAAAAATGCCCCAACAAGACTTTTTTGCAAGCGCAAAGGGGAAAACGGAGATGGGTAGGCTGGTTGTACTGGTAGATGAAGGATCAGCTTCTTCGAGTGAAATAGTTACGGGGGCCATCCAGGATTGGGACAGGGGTCTGGTTATTGGGCGCAGATCATTTGGAAAAGGATTGGTTCAGAGACCTTTTTATTTACCTGACGGATCAATGATCCGGCTTACAATAGCAAGATACTACACTCCAAGTGGGCGACTGATCCAAAAATCATACAAGGAAGGCTATGACAATTACCTGAATGATTTGAACGAGCGATTTTCACATGGAGAACTGATTTCAGCAGACAGTATTCAATTTCCGGATTCCCTTAAATTTTATACTAAGATCAATAAGCGGCCGGTATATGGTGGGGGTGGAATTATGCCGGATATATTTATTCCTTTAGATACCACCGTTAATTATTCCTATTATAATATACTGGTGAGGAAAGGTGTTATAACAAATTATGTTTTGAGTTTTGTAGATAAGAACAGGAAAGAAATTGAAAAAATATATCAGAAATTCAGTTTTTATAAGTCAGACTTTGAAGTTGACCCTGAAATGCTGGATTATTTGTTGGAAATGGCTGATAGTGATGGACTGGAAAGAAATGAGCAAGCATTTGCAAGTGCAAAGGATCAAATACGATTAACTGTTAAGGCTTTAATTGCACGGGATATTTGGAATATGTCTGAGTATTTTGAGATCATGAATACCGGAGATGATGGGTTCCTAAGGGCTTTGGAGGTTTTGGAAGACCCTAAGCTTTTTGATCAACGACTGGCTGAAAAGTGAACTAAATTATAAGCAGCTTTTATTTTGTTTTCTGATTTATATGTTTGGATGAATGGGAATACCCGGGTGCTTACAGAACTCCTGGGAGTTAGTACAGCCCTGGTGTATCTTTATTTCAGTGTAAAGCAGAAAATCTGGTTATGGCCCTTTGGTATCATTACTTCTTCCCTCTATATCTATATTTTTTTCATTAGCAGGCTCTACGCTGACATGGGGCTTCAGGTGTATTACCTGTTTATTAGCTTTTATGGTTGGTATTATTGGTCCTCTAAATCCCGGAAACAAAACCAGGATAAACTGCCTGTAAGTAACATCAATTCAAAGCAGATTATTCGATTGGGTTTTCTTAGCCTGCTATTGTATTGGATCATTGTTTTGGCATTGAAAAATGTGCCGTCATGGTTAGATATACCGGCTTCTGATATTTTATATTGGGATGCTTTTACAACTGCAGCAAGTATCATCGCCACCTGGATGCTGGCCAGGAAAATACTTGAGCACTGGCTTGTCTGGATACTGGTGGATGCTTTATCCTTTGGATTGTATATTTATAAAGGATTATTTATCACCTCATTTTTATTTTTTATTTATACATTGATCGCAGTTTATGGATATTTTGAGTGGAAAAAAGAATTAACATATCCCACAGGAAGCCCAGAGTTGTAATTACCGGACCTGAATCTACAGGGAAAACAACTCTTTCCAATGAGCTGGCTGCCAAAACAGGGGGGCTTATTGTTCCTGAATATGCAAGATCCTTTATAGAAAAACTGGATCGGCCTTATACTTATGAGGATGTTGAATATATTGCAAGAGAGCAAATAAAATTGCGCAATGAGTACCTAGACCATACCTCGTATTGGGTTTTCTTTGATACAGATCTGATTATTACCAGGGTTTGGTTTGAGGAGGTTTATAAAAAAGTTCCGGACTGGTTTGAAAAGGAGATTCAAAAAAATGTAATTGACTTATACCTTTTGTGTTCTACAGACCCTCCCTGGATAAAGGATCCGGTTCGCGAAAATGGGGGAGAAAGAAGACTTTACCTGTTTCATCGTTATGAGCAGGAACTTAAGAAGTATGATTTTCCATTTTATGTGGTAACAGGGCTGGGAAAACAGAGATTCAGGAACGCCTTAAAGGGCTTAGATTTATTTTTTGAAAAATTTAACTGATTATAGATATCCTTATGAATGAGTTTGTGATGAATGAAGAGAACAAAAACTTCGGGATGCTGGCCAAAACAATGTATGGTTTTGAATCTATCCTGGCTGAGGAAGTGAAAGAACTGGGTGCTAAGGAGGTAAGCACTGAGAATAGGGCAGTTAGATTCAGGGGTAGCCTTGAAGTTTTGTATCGGGTGAATTATTATTCACGACTTTCCTTGAAGATACTTAAGCCATTGGCTGAATTCAATGCAAGAAATGAGCAGGATTTATATGATAAAACTATGGGGATAGACTGGAGCAGAATTATGACTGTCAATCAGACTTTTGCCATAGATTCAGTGGTTCATTCACCCCATTTTACACATTCGCATTATGTAGCCTTGAAGGTGAAAGATGCTATAGCAGATCGGTTTAGAAAGGATATGGGCAGGAGGCCAAATGTGGATTCAAAGAATCCTCATATTAAGGTGAATGTTCATATTTCAAATACCCGGGTAAGCCTTTCCCTGGATAGTTCAGGTGCTTCTCTGCATAAAAGGGGGTATAGAAAGGGGCATGGGAAGGCTTCTTTAAATGAAGTACTTGCGGCCGGATTGATTGTTTTATCAGGATGGGATAAAAAAATGCCCCTGATTGATCCAATGTGTGGGTCGGGCACCATAATAATTGAGGCCGCATTAATGGCACATGATATTCCCCCTGGGAGTTTCTACAGGGAGTATTTATTTCCCAACTGGACAGACTTTGACCCGGAGTTATACAAAAAGATCAGATCTGAAAAGAGGCGGGATACTTCCGGGAGTATTGAGATCATTGGTTCAGATTCTTCTACAGAACAGATCAGAGTGGCCCGTCTTAACCTGAGAAATGCAGGATTATCTGATCTTGTAGTGTTGAAGCAAAAGGAATTTGCAAAATTATTACCTTCCTCACCGGAAGGGATAATCATAATGAATCCTCCCTATGGGGAAAGGATAGAACATGATAATTTGGTGGAGCTTTATAAGGAAATTGGAAATCAATTGAAAAAGGAATATAATGGATATAAGGCCTTTGTGTTTAGTGCAAAGCCGGAAGCACTCAAATTTATCGGTTTGCATCCTTCTTCGAAGAATATCCTGTATAATGGTGAATATAAGTGTATGTATCAGGAGTATGAATTATATGAGGGTTCTAGAAAACATAAAGAATAATAGATTTACAGCACTTTAAAGTATAAAAACTGACTTTACATCAATGGCTACTGAATGTATGTAAAAATGTTATACTTTAGGGTTTGAAAGAAATATATTATTTTTATATTTGTTAAATGGAATCGATTGAAGCTTGTTATAGGAGTCACAGCTTCTTAATATCCTGAAATAAGTTCAGGATTACGATTTTAAATTTTTTGTTCAATTTCGATATTTAATTAGAAATTTCGAATGAGTTTTAATATACAGGATTATTATTCTGAACTCAATGATGGTGAGGTTCTTTTGGCCTACAAAGGAAGTATCTCTTCAGAATTGATCAATAATGTTCTGGATACTGTTGAATCGAAATTACAAGACTTCAAGGAGCATTCAAAAATCCGAAAAAAGATTTACAATGTTCTTGTAGAAAGTTTGCAAAATCTTTATCATCACATTGATGATTTACCAAAGGAATATGAAAAAGAATTTGACGAAAGATTTGGTATCCTGGTAGTATCCAGAGATGGCGAAAAGTATAAGATCTCTACCGGTAACTTTATCAGGAATGATCATATAAAAAAGTTGGAAGAAAAGATAAAGAAAATTAATACCTTATCGAAAGAGGAGCTGAAAGAGATGTACAAGTATATTTTAAATCATCAGAAACTTTCAATTAAGGGTGGAGGAGGCTTAGGCCTCGTGGATATAGCCAGGAAGACAGGTAATAAATTGGATTACCGTTTTCAGGTGTTTAATGATGAATACAATTTTTTTATTTTAAGCGTATATATTTCAGATTAAAAAAACAGTTAATATATAGTAATATGGAACCAATTTCTATTGAAGGTACAGCAAAAACTCCAAGTGTAAAGTTTAACGCAAAAGAAGGAATCATTGAAATAAAAGGAAGATCTATTCCTGAAAATTCAGTTGAGTTTTACAAGCCATTGGTTGATTGGCTCGAGGAATACAAGTCAAGTCCGCTTGATAAAACCAAAGTAAACATTCAGCTTGAATATTTTAATACGAGTTCTTCAAAATGCATTCTGGATGTATTTAAGAAGCTGGAAGCCATTCATAAAGGAAAGAATGAAGTTGAAATTAACTGGTATTATGAGGAGGATGATGAGGATATGCTGGAGGCAGGCGAGGATTATGAATCCATTATCAGGGTTCCGTTTAAAATGATAGAGACTACGGATTAGGATTTTTGCCGGTAAATATATTATATCATGGGTTGCCTTAGGCAACCCTTTTTTGTTGAATACTTCCTGTTTTCGCCACTTTTCAAAATAATATGGTTTTTGGCTCTGTGCCACCCATAAATAGGGTGTATTATTTTTGATCTGGATGACCCATATGGCGAAAACAGCAAAAAGTGGAAAATTATTCTTCCGGTCCAGGGAAAAGATTATCAAACAGGGCCCCAATATAATCCAGGAAGCCCTTAAATATCCTGAAGGAGAGGATCAGGAAAGAAAATGCTGTCATAAACCAGATCACTATAATATTTACCCAAAAGGTATGCACATATCTGCCAAATATCATTTTTCTGGGTGCATAAAAGTGGGCCTTTATAAATTTAAATTCGGGGTCCTTGTAGATAGGGTTGAATTTCCTGATAAGATGTCCTTTATATTCTATAATCCCTTTTGTATTTTTCTTGTCTTCGACAAAATCTGTCAATTGATCGTTTTCGTGCATTCGTTTATTGCGTAAAAATCCCTCTCTGTCTTCATCCTGTAATCTTGTAATGATATCATTTCTAATCAAATCATTTGCATTATATACCTCAATGTAATACCTCCTGAGAATACTAAGGTAATTACTTGTTTCTTCAAGTACCTTCGGGTTTATCTTTTCCGGGTCAAGCTCATCGAGGTATTGGAAGGGGATCTTATCATTCACAATTAATTCTTTTGAGATCTCATTTCTAAGAACAAGGAGATCTTTGGCTATTTTATTTTGAGTTTCCTCATCCTTTGACTTTAAATTTCTGATAATGCCATCTGTTTTATTCTTTAATTTGTTATACCAGTAAGTCTTTTTATAATTAGAGTTGCTCATCGCCTTATCATAAATGTAGAACTGCTTCTCATAATCGTTTTTCATAAACTGGTATACAGCCAGGCCTTCATAGGCCCACCGGGCTGTAATGATTTCTCCATATAAAGGAATCCTGTTGGGTGAGGAGATTGCAGGATTCAGCTTTTCGAATTTTACGATAATACCACTTAAGATGATTTGAGGAATTACAAGGAATGGTATAAGAATATATATGGTAACTACCGTTTTAAAACTATCGGAAATAACGAGTCCCATCATATTAGCCATAGTCCATGCACTGAACAGCATCAACCAGTATTGCCAGTACATGCCGTGAATTTCCATGATGGTATTTCCAACAAGTACAAATGTAAGAGCCTGTATTGCTGAAATAACAAATTGAACTGCAACTTTTGAAAAAAGGAAACTATTCCAGCTTAAGTTCAGGAAAGCTTCCCGCTTAAGGATTTTCCTGTCTTTTATAATTTCTTCAGCACTTACGGTGAGACCCATGAATATGGCAACAATTACCGACATAAATATATAAACCGGGAGGTTATCATTGTCTTTCAGGGTGTATCCATACTGGTTAGTGGCATCTACATTGAAATATCTTATCAGAAAAGCAAGGAAGAAGGCTAGTATTGGTGCTTCCAGGAAGTTAATAATGAGATATTGAGTATTTGCCAATTTCGACAAGACATCTCTTTTTACATAAACCAGCCATTGTTTAAAATTATTGGGAATTTTGAAATTAATTTCAGGGATTTTTTTCTTTTCCGAAATCTTTCTTATTTTCTTGTCGAAATATTCGTTGAAATAAACATTCCATTCTGCTGGTGATATTTTTCTTGTGCCGGTTGTTTTGCCAAATTCATCCAGAACCTGAGCTTCTACGATGTTAAAAACCTGTTCGGGATTTACATTACCACAAACATGACATTCGCTTTCATTGAAATTTGCATGGTGAATTCTTGATTTAAAATAGATAATAGAATCAATTGGGTCTCCATTATAAATTGTAAAACCACCGGTATCAAGGATCAACAAGCTGTCGAACATCTTAAAGATGTCAGATGAAGGCTGATGAATGACCAAAAAAACCAACTTGCCCTTCAATGCAAGTTCCTTTAAAAGGTCCATTATGTTTTCAGAATCCCTGGAAGACAAGCCGGAGGTAGGTTCATCAAGGAATAATACAGCTGGTTCCCGGATTAGTTCCAGTGCAATATTAAGCCTCTTTCTTTGTCCACCACTGATTTTCTTGTTCAATGGACTTCCAACCTGTAGCTCTTTTATCTCAAATAATCCAAGATTTTGTAAAACCTTGTCTACCGTTTCAATGATTTCCGACTCTGAATAATTATCAAAGCAGAGCTTTGCATTAAAAAATAAATTCTGGAAAACCGTAAGTTCTTCAATTAACAGATCATCCTGGGATACATGGCCAATGAGTCCTTCTATCTCTTTTTTTTCATTGTGAATATTGATCCCGTTGATAAGGACTTCTCCACGAGTAGGTTTATGGCTTCCGTTCAATACATTCAGAAGGGTTGACTTACCTGCTCCACTGGCACCCATTATACCAACCAATCTTCCCGATTCCTCTTCAAAAGTAATATCTCTGAGCCCTAATTTCCCTCCTTTGAATTTGTACTCAATATTAAAGGCCTGATAGATGACTTTATCTTTAATTTTATCTGCCCTGAATTTTCCAACAATGTCGGAGTAGTAAATAGGCTTTGTTTTCCTGTCGCGTATGGAAGCACCTGTATTAAATACATAAATTTTCCCCTGTTGCAAAAGCTGACTATTCATGTAAATTTCAGATTCACCATAATACCTTAATAAATAAAGATTGGCAGAATCTATTTGTAGCACCCAAATATCGTTTTCCACTCCCGGGGCGTGAACATGCTTAATCTGCCTGGTGGAAGTCTTTGAATTGCCATCAATTAATAAAACGTTGGGGCTAATCGGGATATCGGGAAAAGGGTTCAGGACAAATCCCCTGAAATCTTCAAATTCAGAGTTTTTAAAATTAAAGGTGTCAGATACCGTTTTTATAAATTCGAGTTCCTGTTTCGTTATGGTTTCTTCTTCTGAACTCGCAAATTCAAGCAACTGGAATAAAACAACTGCTTTTTGGCTTTGAGTGAGTTCTTCATTGATTTCAGTGCCTATTTTCAGAACCCTGACTGAGCTGGAAGATATTCTTCTCTTTTGCTTTTGCTTTTCTTGCTGTTTTTTCTGGTGAACCTGATAAAAACCGTCGAATACTTTCAGGTATTCGGCAACCAGTTCTTTATTCAATTGTCTTTTCAGGAATGACTCAACAACATCCCGGCGATCACTTTCATTGCTTTCAGGTCTGGCAATGATAGCAAACAACTGCATTAAGGCCTTCAGGATCTTTTCACTCATTCCTTAATTTTCTTATTCAAATTCAACAAAACTTTCTCTGAATCAAAAATATTTCACAACCAGATTGTAATATACTTGTTCAATTTGTATTTGCGAATTGTTACTTTATGAAATTGAAATTTGAAGATACAAACATTTAAATTAATAAACCAAATTTAACGGAGTTTATGATTTATCCTTCCTTTTCTTATTTTTGAACTTTTATTAAAACCTGATAGTAGTAAGGGTTTTTTATATGGAGGGTATAGAGTCAGATATCTCATCTGAGCAAAATATGTACATTGCAATTTAACAGGATAAAAAAATATGTGAGGAATAAATGGAGGGGAATAAAAACGTAACATACGGGAAAATCTGGAAAATAGCCTGGCCAATTATACTGGGGGGGCTTGCTCAGAATATTGTTGCTGTTACAGATACTGCTTTTCTGGGAAGGGTGGGAGACATAGCTTTGGGTGCTGCAGCAATTGGTGGAATTTATTACCTGGCAGTTGCCATGCTGGGATGGGGGTTTGGAATAGGCACACAGATTATAGTAGCAAGGAGACATGGAGAAGGGAGAAATAAAGATATTGGAGAAGTGATTGTACATTCTCTTTATTTTCTTATTCCTTCTGCTTTAGTCTTATTCGTAATTCTGAAATTGTTTTCCCCTTTTATGCTGGGCTTCCTTGTTCAATCAGAAAATATTTTATCTGCATCATTAGATTACCTTTCGTACAGATCATTTGGGATTCTCTTTGCTTTTATAAATATGGCATTTCGGGCCTTTTATATTGGTATAGCCCGTACTGCAATTATTACCTGGTCAACGGCAATTATGGCTTTGGTAAATGTTTTCTTTGACTATGCCCTGGTCTTTGGCAAAATGGGATTTCCTGAAATGGGGATAGAGGGAGCCGCAATAGCTTCTGTGATTGCAGAGCTTGTAACCACTCTGAGTTTTATTCTTTATACAACTTTAAATTCGCGTTTCAGGCAATATCAATTGTTCAATTTTAAAAGCTTTCGGAAAGAATTGTATTTTCGTATTATTCGGGTCGCAAGTCCTGTAATGTTTCAGAATTTTTTCTCATTGTCCGTATGGTTTTTATTTTTTATAATGGTTGAAAGCCTGGGAGAACGCTCTCTTGCTATTTCAAATATCATACGAAGTATTTATATGGTTATGATGCTGCCTACATGGGGATTTGCATCGGCAACGAATACTATTGTGAGCAGTGTTATTGGGCAAGGCAGGAAAGATGAAGTTTTAAAGCTTATTGGAAAAATAGTACTGTTAAACTTACTTAGTGTTTCTGTCTTTGTAGGCTTGAACCTGATTTTTCCTGAAAAGGTTTTGATGCTGTATACGAATGATCCGGGTATGGTAAAGGATTCTTTACCGGTTTTATATGTTGTTTCGTGTAGTTCCTTATTTTTAACTGTGGGCTTTATACTTTTCAATGGAGTTTCCGGAACAGGGAAAACCAATGTTTCCCTGGTACTTGAACTGGGTGCCCTGGTGGTTTATTTATTCTACGCTTATTCCATAATTAATTTTATGAATGGCACTGTTGTACATATATGGACAGCAGAATTAGTTTATGGATTTTTATTAGCCGTATTGTCTTATCTCTATCTGAAAAGTAAGAAGTGGCACGAAACCAAAATATAGAGTGGCATAAATGAGATTAGTTTATTGGCTTTTTCCTGCCTGCCTGCCTGCCAGGCTTTTTCCTTACCGAGAAGCCAAATTTTCCGATAAAATTACCCAGCTCATAATACTTCCCATGTGAGTAGCAAATTGGATTTGCCTTCTCCAGGTGAAAAGCCTGATTTTCTTTATTTATGAATTTCTCATCAGCATGAATCCCCAGTACTTCAGCAAGGAACATATGGTGAACTCCAAGAGGTTTTATTTCAGTTACCCTGCATTCAATATTTACAGGAGATTCTTTGATCAATGGAGCCTTCACAAAACTTGCTTTTTCAGGAGTTAAGTTCATTTCTTTAAATTTATCAAACTTCTTTCCCGATCTCACACCGCACCAGTCCGTAGCCCTGGCAAGTTTTTTTGTAGTTAAATTGATTACAAATTCCCCACTGTTTTTAATAATATTGTAGGAATGTCTGTGTGGCCTGATTGATATATAACACATGGGTGGTTCAGAACATATGGTGCCGGTCCATGCAATGGTAATAATGTTGTATTCTTCAGGACTTGTGCCACAACTAACCATAACTGCCGGTAATGGATAGATCATAGTACCGGGTTTCCACAAGGTTTTAGCCATAATTTATTAAATATATTGTTCCAGGTAAAAATAAGTAACAAAGTGCAAATCATTTCGTTTAACCACCATTTTAATTTTTTTTCCGGGTTTTCCTTCAAATATTGAATACACCTCTTCCAGGGAAAGAAAATTAATTGACTTGTTATTTACCGATACCAGTATATCACCAGGTTTGAGGCCTGCCATTTTTCCCGGCGAATCTTTTCTGAGGCTTGAAATTGTGAAATAGGAGAATCCTGGTATCGGTGCAATTATTTCTATCCCTGTCCGGTTTACCCTAAAAGGATCTTTTAGAAATTTATTTGGAGTTAAGGTAATCTGATTGTGTGGATAATCTATAACCAGATTGAACCTCCTTAAAATTTCGCTACCCAGGCTTCCATTTCTACCATCCATGCCAAAAGCTGCCGCTGCAGAACTTGAATCAGGGTAAACAACAATTGGTTCCTTAAAAATGAAATCATTAATCTCTAAGCTATTAATGCGTCCAATCTCACCATTTATTTCTCCGTTTAATCCGGTACCAAGGTAGGATGACTTTACAAACTCAGGTTTTTTTAATTCAGGGTCAGAGTTTATATCCAGCCAGAGGGCATGGCTTGCTCCAGTGTCAAGCAGTAATTTCACCCGGATACGAGTACCATTTTCCTGGACAATAGTAGTATAAATATAGGGTTTTGTATTATCCAGTATGATTGGCAGAGTAATAGAGTGCCTTCTGTATCTCATTTTGTATGTTTCAGGCCTGTGCAGGCTAATATATTTCTTTTCATAATTAATTTCTACAATGAAATCTTTGAATAGGTTATATCCAATCAGCCCATGAACACGAGTGCCTAGCATAGATGACAGATTGAATACATTTTGAAGAATGATGTATATATGTTGAAAATTTCCCTGAACTCCGGATATTCGGAAGGTATTCCCATAAGAGTGTAAAGCATCAATCGATTTCCCCTTGCCAAGCCCTCCGAGTTTTACCTGCTTAGTGTAATTGAGTGCCAGACTGTCTCCCATAGAAAGCTCCGTAAGTACCGCTATATTCAAGCCGGTGTCAAGTATGAAAAAAAGACTATCTGAATTATTTATTACAAGAGGGATAATAATAAGGTTATTGACAAACTCAAAACCAAAAGAGATTTTATCCTTGTCGGGGTCTATAAATTCCAAACCCCTTAGTTGAGTCTGACTATAGCTATGAAACGTGGATAATGAAATCCAAATTATCAATAAACTGAGAAAAAACCGGCTTTTCATATCAAGAGATATAGAACCAATTAAACAAAAGTGGCTACAAACAAGTTAAAATACAAAAACTATCTGTAGTGGATGAGAAGGAAAAACTATTTATCTGATTGAGCAATTAAAAAACAACTCAACTAAAACTAGCTATACAGTCTTCCTGATTTTCAAATATTTCAAAAACATTATGGAGCTGCAGGAGTTGAAATAATTCTTTTACATCCTGATTAGCATTACAAATTTTAAAGCCCCCATAATTATTATTTGCCTTTTTCATCAGTGAGAGAAATACGCCAAACCCCGAACTATCAACGTAATTGATCCCGGAAAGATCCAGGATCAGTTTTGTATTGGGGTTTTCAAACAAAACCAGCAGTTCCTGCTTTACTTCCTCAGTAATCAAGGCATTGAATTTTTTTACTTCTTTGTCAAAAGAAGCAAGGACAATGTCTTTTTCTTTTGTAATGTGAATTATGTCCATATCAAATAGCTTTAATTATTTAGAATTTAAGACTTCCTGTAACTCAATTATAGCAGCCTGACAATCATTTTCAAAGCTTTCTATGATATTTATATATTGATCTGCATCAAGCCCTTCTTTCGTTTTCAATTCAAGTTCCTTCAATAAGGCAGCCTGTTTTTCCATACCCATAATTGCTAAAGATGATTTTGCCTTATGGGCTACCAGTCCAAGGTTTATCCAGTCTTTATCATTATGGTATGACCTCATTTCAGAAATAAAGTCAGGAACCTGTGAAATAAAAATAGTTATCATTTCATTTACAAGTTCCGTACTGTCTCCAGCCATGGCCTTTACATAAGACAAATCTATCATATTTCCTTTTTCATTCGTTCACAATGTATCTCTGAAAATTCTTTTTACTAATTTAAAAATAGTAAAAATTCAGCCTTGTTCAAAATTCCAAGCAGGCTGTTTTACAATTATTAGCTTTTTGATTGATTTACTTATGAATCATGGATTCTTGAATATTTCTACTTAAGTTTGTAAGTTGTAGCAACACAGCTAATTGACAAAGAAAATAAAATTTAATTGAATGAAGCAGTGACTTATTTTACTCTTTTTGCTAAATTCTATATAGTGTAAATATCAGGTGATTTTTTTTTGTTATTTTTCGAGTGTAAATTTAAAGTAATTACCTTTCCTTAAATTTATATGACCTTCAATGCAGATTAAAAATTTTGAACTATGAATAAAGCCATAATTTTTCTTTTTTCTTGTTTTCTTTTTATCTCTGTCAGTAGGGTGTCTTATAGTCAATACCTGACCGAAATTAAAAAGAAAGAATTTAAAACCGGGGAAGCCGGGTTTGACAAAGCATGGGAAGACCTTCAGGCCGGGGATGTTCTTTTTACAGAAGGTAAGGGAACCTATAAGGAGGCTTTGGAAATGTTCCTGTCTGCTCATGAATATAATTCTTTGAATGCGGAATTGAATTATCGAATTGGGGTTTGTTACCTGTTCAGCGATCAAAAACATAAAGCCCTGGAATATTTAAATGCTTCTTATGAGTTTAATAAATATGCTGCACCAGATATACATTTGTTCCTGGCCATGGCATACCATCTGGATTATCAGTTTGATAAGGCAATTGATGAATACCAGGTTTACTTGCATGGGCTCACTAAGCGTGAGATAAGAATTGTGGATACATTGAGCATATTAAATTCAATTCAGCAATGTTACTCCGGTCTTGACATAATGCAGGATACAAGCAGGCTTAGGATTGTTAACATGGGGCCCGGCATAAATTCTGAAGCCGATGATTATAAGCCTGTTTTTTCAAAATCGCAAGACCGGATGTATTTTACTTCACGTCGGGCAATTGCGGCAGATGATAAAAGAAATGAATTGGATAACAAGTTTAACGAAAATATTTATGTTGCTTACTCCTCAAATGACAGCCTGTGGGATAGGGCCCAGAATATAGGCGAGCCTATCAATTCCAAAGAGAATAATGCAGCCCTGTTGTTAGCTGAGGATGGAGAAACCCTTTATTTTTACAAGGGAAAGAAAAATGGGGGAGAAATCTTTAAATCATTCAGGCTTGGTGGAATATGGAGTAAACCGGAAAAGGTGAAATCTAAAATAAATTCAGGTGGTCATGAATCTTCTGTGAGTGTTACAGAAGACCTTCAAACCCTTTATTTTGTTAGCGACAGGGAGAAAAATGGCCATGGAGGACTGGATATCTGGGTGAGTGAAAAAGATGAAAAAGATAAATGGTCAGAACCCCGAAATATTGGTCCGGTTATCAATACAGCCTTCAATGAAGAGGCTGTTTATATAGCTCCTGATCAGAAAACCATGTTTTTTAGCTCCAACGGGCCGGCAAGCATGGGGGGCTATGATATTTTCAGTACGGTACAGGAAGGCGGATCATGGTCAGACCCGGTAAACCTGGGCTATCCAATAAATTCACCCGACAATGATCTTTTTTATATCATGCAGGATAGTTTAACAGCTTATGTTTCATCGATCAGGAAAGACAATATTGGTCTTATGGATATTTACAAGATCATATATATTCCTGAGCCTATTGTAGAAGAAGTTGAAATCATTGAACCACCCGTTGAAGTGATCGTTCCTGTTGTGATTGCAAAACCTGATCCTAAAATTCAAATTACGGGAACAGTTCGGGATGCTTCTGACTCAACCGCTCTTCAGGGAATGATTGAAATTATAGATATGGAAGTAAATAAAATTGTAGCTACAACTATTTCCAGCAGAGAAACGGGTGAATATTCTTTAAAATTAAAAAGGAAAAATACTTACGGCGTTGAAGTGAATGCATCCGGATATATGTTCTACCTTGATATAATGCAGATTCCTGAAGATACCTCCCTGACAGAAATTCAAAGAGATTTTGATTTGAGAAAGATCAAAGTCGGAGAAAAGATTGTTCTTGAAAATATCTTTTTTGAATTTAACAAGTCAACCCTGAGCCTTGCATCTAATACTGAACTTGACCGGGTGACTGATTTTCTTGAAAAGAATTCAGAACTGAGAATTGAGATTTCAGGACATACCGATAATGTTGGTTCTGCTGATTATAACCAGAGGCTTTCTGAAGGAAGGGCAAAGTCGGTAGTGGATTATCTTGTTACCAAAGGCATAGAGGGTTCAAGACTCGAATTTGCCGGTTATGGTTTTGAACAACCTTTAAGTCCTAATGATACTGAAGAAGGCCGGGCCGCAAACAGAAGGGTTGAGTTTAAGGTTATTGAATAG
>SDBS01001426.1_pt1 | contig 24264 bp, 39 predicted proteins | sample 2277091 | NCBI WGS metagenome assembly SDBS01 (sample SAMN10404972, study PRJNA504765) | marine sediment metagenome | isolation source: marine sediment core GS10_PC15, 163 cmbsf | place: Arctic Ocean: Southern Knipovich Ridge | collected 2010
ATTGCTTCCCTTCGATTATATGATCTCTTTCGGAGATCTGCTTAATTCCTTCTTCGATGTCATTTTTAAATTTCCTTTTCTTTAAGTATCGCTTGAGGACTACACAAAAAACTATCGTCAGAACTAATGTAAAAAGGATCTTCACTGCCACAATAATCCCCGCTACCGTCATGTTTCATTCCCCGGATTCTCAACTTTTGGCTCTTCCTTGAATCCCGATACTGGTTTTATATTCGAACAGACATTGCTTAAAGCGTTCATTGCATCCCTAGATTCTGCCATAACTTCTTGGGCTAGAATAAGAGTTGGCTCTGTTGCCGCAATTACTTTCTCCGCTTTCCCCAAAACAAAGACCACCGCAAGGGCCATCACGAAAACAATTATGGCTAGAGAGATCACTTCTTTATATTCTTGCCACCACCTTGTCGACTTATCAGTGTAGGCTCTTTTGATTAGATCTCTTAAGTTTTCATTCATGGCTCGGGCATCACCATGATCATAATCCAGGCCCACTTCTTCGAGATCTTTGTTAATATCTTTCAGTGCAAAATAAATTATCTCTCCGGTTCGAGTCCGGCAAACCCAATAAGATTTCTTTCCCATTGGCCTCGTTCCGGCCGGAAGGAATCTTCCCTCTTTGGTTTTAAAAATTCGAATTGTAGTTCCTGGAATCACTAACTGCTCGCACTTCTCTTCATCAATAGGCACCATTCGATCCTGGATGGTTTCGAACCAGTGAAGATTTGTATCAAATCTATATCTCTTTCCCTTAAGAAAAGAAATTCCAAAAAATAATGCAAACGTCACAAGTCCTACAAGAATAAGGCCGGCAAAAGTTCCCGCATAACTCCATATAGTCGAGGCATCTATGTTTGGCGCAATATTTCCTACGCCTAGACTATCGAGAACACCCATGTTAAAACTAGGACTTCTTATTTTATAAAACTATCCTTTTCTTTTTCAGAAAAGAAATTAACCGGAGGTTCAAAACCTCCGGGAAAAGAAAAAAAGAGGGTAAAAAACCCCCAATTATTATTCAGCAAAACCTCCGCCTTTCTTCTTGTTAAACATATTTAGAACCATCACTACAAGAGCGAACATTCCGATAAATATCGTGATAAGCAAGAAGATTCCTAGTATCTGGAAGATCAATGGGAATTGATCATAGAACCTACCTCCACCTGTTGTTAGGTTTTTGATAAGATTCTCACTTTCTACCTCCGAAGCACCATCGAAAGTAAAATCATAATCAGCACTCACATTATTCCAAACTGGTGAGGTAGCAATCAAGACCACCGTCCCGGCAGATCCATTCACACTAAAGTTGCTCGCTGGAACAAGAGTCCCATCATTCAGAGTAAAATTGTAGAGAACTACATTGCTTACTCCCGTGAAGGTCACATTATTTGTCGCAGATAAGGTCAACTCTTTTGTCGCGTTCAAGTCATATCCTACTTGGTCGCTTTTAGTTTCGTTGGCGATCTTTTGAGTGGAATCTGTAAATCCTAGATTCCCGCTCAGGTTTCCGAAGATCAAGAAGAATATTAATCCGACAAAACCAATTGCGAATAATAAGGAGACGGTTGTAATCGCCTTCCTTAATTCGGTATTAAGATTCATTGCCATTTCGAATTATTCTTTTAAGATCACTCGGCAAAACCTCCACCTTTCTTCTTGTTAAACATATTCAGAACCATCACTACAAGAGCGAACATTCCGATGAATATCGTCACAAGCAAGAAGATTCCTAAGATCTGGAAGATCAATGGGAATTGCTCATAGAACCTACCTCCACCTGTTGTTAGGTTTCCGATAAGATCCTCAGTTTCATTGAATCCTACATCAGTAATGGTGAACCCTAAGTTACCACTAAGGTTTCCAAATATCAAGAAGAAAATTAGACCGACAAAACCAATTGCGAATAAAAGCGACACCGTGGTGATCGCCTTCCTCAATTCAGTATTAAGATTCATAGCCATTTTTTCTTTTAAAATATAATACCTCCTTTCAAAGGGCCATCAGGCCGACTTATTAAACACAAACTCATGAAAAGTAGAGGTTAAGATATTATTTAAAAGATTGTTAACGAATCTTTTTGCCCTTTTTAATTCGTTAACGAATCATTTATTGAAGAACCAGAGTCCAATAAATATTATGCTAAAGGCCGAAACTTTTTGAAGAGTATCTAGGAAAATAAGTCCATTCATAAATCCCACAATCACGACTACCCACACCGCCACCGCAGAAACGGCCATAGATCTTAAAATATTTCCTTCTCCCTTTCTAAGAATTTGCCTTCCATAAAGTGAGGAAACTATAATCACCCAGATCGCTCCGGCGACGTAGAGCCAAAAATTAGGACTAATGATTCCGATATATCCGATCATGTCTGTTGCGCTCTGAGGATCCACATCGGTTAAAGTTGTTAAGGCCATTTTATTGTTTAGGGTTTGCCCGGTACAGTAGCCATGAGCCAATGATCAAAGTGATCACCAACAAAGATCCAACTAAGGAATAGATTATTGGAGGCACCCCCAGGGCGGTTGCCGGTAATTTAATTAAAATATTGTACAGGCCTATGACCAGGCCATTGAAGACTTTTCCTACCGAAACAATTGTTAAAAAAGTTAACTCTCCAAAATTAGATGAAGGGCTCTCTTGTTCAAAGGCGCCTCTTTGAGTCTCAGCTTCTCCCTGTAGTGCATTCAATTCTAAATTCAAATTGTTATAAGTATCATTGAGGAGGGGATCGTCCCTTAGCTTTGTAACCCCATCTATGGGATTGTCTTCTTGCAAAACAAACATAAACGAAAACATTGCAAACATCATAAGCCCGAACAGGGCCATGTTCTTTAGTGTAGCTTCAAGACTCATGTCACTTCGGGCGCCCCTTGTTTAATTGATAAATAAAAATCCCAATGGCGACTAATAACCAGAGCAACGCCGAGGCGAATCCTAGTCCAGTCCCTCCGATAAATCCAAAGGTGAGACTTATTATAAATCCGATAGCCACCCCAAATAAAAGCATCTCTTCCGAGGCATCACTAAACATAAGTATAAACATTATAATGACTATGAAAGCAATTAAGATTGTATCTTTCGTGACCGTTGATGTTTTAAAAGATGCCTGACTCTGAATTGCCAACTCTCCATCGATGAAGACGCTTATTATTGCCGTGGAATTATCTGTCCTTGTTTGGAGTGAGCAAGTTAGATCTCCTCCCGAAGAAACTAGGCTATTGAAACAAATACTCTTATTTCCAAAGTTATCAATTCGATCTACTTGCATCGTAACATTCTTTGAGTTTCCGTCAGTAGAAAGAAAAGTTATACTTGCAAGATCGGTGGTTTGATTATAAGTGAGATCACTTATTAAAAGATTAAATTCCCTTGAGAACTTTAAAGTTTTCCCCTTGGATTGAAAAGCATTTAAGTTTATCTCACAAATTGCCAGTAAGGGATCGTCACAAAATGCGACTATATCCTCGAAGGTTGCAAGGATCGTATTATTTTTTACGAACTGAAGAGTGTAGTGAACATCGTCCGGTACAAGATGGATTACGGCATTGCCGAAGCTGTCTGTCTTCGGTAACTCCACAACTTTAAAGACGTTCTCTGCGACATACTGACGTTTGACAAACACTAAGGTATCGACCGAAGGCAGAAAGTCTTTTCCCTTGAAGTTAAGAATGAATGGGGTGGTGGTGTTTAGCAATGGGAAGAGACTTATATTTCGTAGTGTGGTTAAATTTCCGAGGGCCACTGATTGAAGATTATAATATTCGATGTGATAGTCTACTGAGGTATACCTAATTGTAGCATCGAGAGAATAGTTCACCGACTCCGGAATCCCCGAACTTAAACAAATTCCTATACTGCTTTTATTGACACTGCTTGAAGTGTTGTAGACTAGAGAAGATCTATCCACCGTAAAGATATTAACTAAGGCTTCTATAGTCCCATTACTAAGCCTTATCTGAGTCTCTTCGTCAAACATACTAAAATTATAAATCTGAAAAGTGTTTGTTGTACAATTGTCAACGCTTATTGCCGTTACTCCCGTCGTCACATTCGTGCTATTTCCCCGATCTCCATTCGACAAAGTAAAATTAAAATGGCTATATAGATCTCCCGTATCTGAGGGGATTATAAAATCAAGAGTTATGTTAAACCGATCATTTCCCAGGCTAGTTATTACCGGAGAAGATCCAATATCATTATAAACAAAATTAGCAGTGCTTATCGTTAATCCAGAAGTTAAATTAAGCTCTACCCCAAATCTTTCTATACTTCCCACCAATGAAGTTGAAGGAAAATAAGTTTGATGCTCTACCCAATTTTGAGCGTTAATGATCCTGGTTGAAGAATTAGTGCAACGACTTTCGTTATTGCATGAATTAATATAGAAAGACCAAGCCCCTCGAGAAAAGTTTTTTATGAAGAGAGATGTGTTGGTTAAATTAGAGAAGCTTATTGTCTCATTTAAGGTTCCATTGATCCACAAAGAACTATTCAAAACAAGATTTCCAAGACCGTCGCTCGTTATATTGATCGTGGTATTTCCTATCAAAATCTGTTCGTTATTTTGAGGTGTTGGTTCATTAAATGTAAATTCAATAATCGCCTCCCCCCATATTCTAAACATTTGATCTCTAGCCGGATCGGCTGTCCATGTAGCTCCGGCATCAGTGCTTTCCGTTTTCATCCCCCCCGTATACGTGGGGCTAGTTTCGTCCTGTCTCCATCCTACAAAATTAGTTGAATTTCCACTACTAACATTCATCAAAATAAAATATACTCCACCTTTCTCAGTTCTGAAGGTTGAAGAGTTCATACTTATATTTGTCCAAACTCCACCGACACCCGTCGCTAAATCATTTCCATTAATAAATCCGGAAGTTTTTATGTCTGTCACATCTGGATCTCCGCTTGAGGTGGCCCCAGTGATAAAAATATCCAATTGCCCTGGACTTCCAGCTCTATATATCAATAAAGAAACATTGATTATATTGAAAGATTCATTTGTTCCCGAATCTCCTACCGTGAAATTTTGTCCACCCATGGTATTATTTGTTGGCGCAAAGGCTTGATCATCTCCAGTGTCATATCTTTCATACAATGTTATTGCCGCGCTAACTAGGCCCAACATCAACAAGACTATTAACACACCTATCCCTAAAGTTATTTTTTTCATTTCAATAATCAAAACTTAAAGTTTCTTCATCCCTCCTTCTTCTTGGTATAACAATGTGGCCTAAAATTATTATGAAAATTCCCGCTCCGATCACAATCTCGGGGAGGTTCAGAATAAAGGTTGAGGATTTGGGAATCACTGATTTAAAATCCGGGATCGTGCTATCGATAGCGTTGATCAATGTTTCATAACTATTTGATAAGTAAACCGCAACGATCACCGTCAAGATAATTATAAAAATATCTAAGACAATAAATACCCTCGGTAACATCCCCCTAAAGAAAAAGGCGGATCCTAAAAGTCCCAGGGCCATTCCAAAGATTAGAAATATCCCCATCTGATCTGCTACTGCTAAGAACCCTGTATTGACTTGGCCCAAACTATCTTGAACACTTGCGTTAATACTTATATTTCCTACATCGTCTATTAATGAAAGAGAGTCCACGACGTAGGTTGTTGCAAAAGTCGCAATTCCTAATAATATTATCATTACAAAAGCCACAAAGATCATCAGCATCAAGAACAATGTTACTTGGCCTTTTTTATTTTTCAAAATCATAATTTATCAAATCCTCCTTTATTTCTTGCCAGTGATCATGCTTTGTTATTAGATTCATTATTCTCTCTACACTTACTTCCTTTCTTGTTTTTCCAATTTTGTCGATGATCTCCTTCAACTCTTCGGAGAAACCACCCCCAATTCTTTGCAACTTCCCTAATTTTTGCTCACTTTCCATTTATACCATCAAGGCCTTTCAAGGCCCTCCTCCCTATTGTTTTAAAGTCGTAGTCCTTAATTAAATGATAGATTGCAAGCACAAACATCGAAACGAAGAAAGGCCTGGCCACGATCACCAAGATCCTGAACATTAATTCGATCCCGGCATTGAAAGCACTTTCACCGACGAACTGAAGAGAGATTATAAAAAATAGATTGAAAACAAGAGTCAAAAGTGCATAGGTTAGGACGATGAATCCCATCTTTACATATTTCTTTTTTGTTGGAATCACGGTTCCTTTGTATTCATCATTGCCAAAAGGAATTGTTATGGAATAATATAATCCTCCGATAGTTAGCAGACTAAAGAAAACAATCAAGACCAAATACATTATAGATTCCCCAGTGCTTAGATCTCTTAAGGTCTGACTAATCACGTAACATGCCTTTACTGGAAGATCCAAATTGCTATGACCTTCAAAAAACCAAGTGCCTTCAATCCCCGTTATACTATGGTTTGGCCCGAAACTGAATAGGCCATTTGAAAGCGTCATGTTTACATTCGTCACGTTGATAGTTCCCGTAGGATCTTTTAAAGTAAAAGTCAAAAAGGTACAGGTCGGGCAATCTTGTGTTAAGGTGATATTAGTATCTTTTTGAAACTTCCCCATATATCCCGACGCGGCACAACCAACCGTACTCACCTGGGCGCTCACCAATCCGGATAAGAAGATCCCTATAAATAAAAATAGGACAACCCTTTTCCTAGCCATTGAATCCGCCCCTAGTTCGATTCTTTGGGGCCAGCCTTCTAGTCTTCTTATTAAATTCAATATCCCATTTAGCATTAAGCTCTTTAGCAAACTCTATTCTTGCGGTGCTGCCAGAGTAATTTATCTGTTTACTTTTTCCTAATCCCTGAACACACTCTCCTCCGAAATCTATCCAAGCAGAATAATTAAACACCTTTAGATTTGTATCATGATCAATAACATCATAGCTAACTTTGATTGGTTCTTTAATTAAACAATTCATAAAAGTTTGATCGGCTACAATCCCTCTTTTATTTAAATTAAGATCTCCTTGATTGCCCCTCAACTCATGACCGAATGCAAGAACTAAGCTAACTAAAAAAATCCCTACAATTAAAACTAAATATTTCTTTTTCATTTCAATCCTCTGTTTCTATCCAGTGAGTGAGTGTGATCGTGCCCGAACCGCTTATTGTTGTATTTACATGATAAAACGAACCAACGGGAATATTAGCCCAACAAGTAGCATAAACTGCTGCCAAGGCCCCTGTTTCACTTCCAGAAGCACTATCTTGCTGTCCACACTTGCTCATAGCGACATTATCAATATCTATTGTTGCATAAGCATCTTCCACACCGTCGGTAGCAGAGGTTCTTACTGTCACCCAAACTTGAATGGGTCTCAAATAATTATTTGTATAACGAGTGTTAAAAGCATTAGAAGTTACATTATTTTCATGAGGAATTATAGAGCCACCATCATTTGTTCCTGAATGATTATGGCTAGGACTCATCCAACCTGTCTGGGCTTGGTTACTCAAATTCTCCACAAAAAAAGTATAAGGTTCTGTGAGGTTTGTAGTCTCTAGAATTAAAAAATCATTAGTTCCTACCCCATTATTACTCAATTCCAGATTTTTTGTAGCATTATTAAATGCCATTGTCCAAGCTCTAGTTAATCCCTTATCAGTAAATTGTAAGGTAGCTCCCGCGTCCTGTTGTTCATCTACTAAAATCAAACTTTCCCAAGCGCAATTCCTTCCTAAGAATCCGGCGTCACATTGTACCATCGTCACTGGAAGACCGGCAATCAATCCAGTAAGTATCTTCATGGAAGTCCCCCCATCACTCCGATTCCAATCTCCGGAGACAAACGTATCTCCTGACGTTGTGAAATTATAACTTCCAATGTCTAAAACTTCATTAGCATTATTGAAAGTATGTTTTGAATCATTAAACTCTAACTTTCCTAACTCGTCATGATCTGTTATTGAAGGACTTGCGGAAGCTCCGGCTTTTGAAGAAAGTCCCCTCTCATCAAAATGAAATAACCCATTGCTTAATAATTGGAGTTGATCAGCCCCTCCCACTTTTTGAATTATTACCCTCGCTAGTGGAAGGAAAGTGTTTTGAAGTTGTGCATCTGAGGACGCTGTATCTGTTGGAAAAAAGTTGGTTGAATCAAATTTATCCACTTCCGCATCTTGAAGATTATTATATTCTGAGCTAGGCTTAGATTGGACTACCAACATCATTCTACTTGGTGAGACATCAGAATGGACAATCCCCATCACTACATTATAATATTTATTATTTGAAATTGTGTTACCGTCGGAGTATTGAGTTATATCTTCTAAGGTTGAGGAGTTTATGAAAGTTGCGTTATTCAAAACCATAAAAAACCCATTGCTTAGATTTATCTCATTCAAAACACTTCTACGTAAAAGAATACTCGCTGTTCCTTCATCGGCACCCAAGAAGGTTGCATTAGAAGTTATATCAAACCCCTTAACATAAATCGGGCCAATGTCTATTGCAAAAGCATATAATTTTCTAGCCATCTGTTCATTGTCTGTAATCCCCGAGAGAGCAGAATAAACATTATTTATTCCCCCCATCAAAATTCTTGCAACTTCTGCGACTCCGGAAGGTTGAGAGGTGTTTACTTCTAATGAAGGATTATTAATATCTGCGTAATGAACATAATTTAAAATAGGGGATGCAATATCTCCCGCGTTCAAAGTAATGTTATCCGCAGATATATTTAAGATAGTCTCATTTGCTCTAATGTTAATGACAAAAGTATCTAAGTCACTAAAAGAATAATTAGTCCCGCTCAGCGTTGAAGTTGTGAGATTATTAAAGAACAAATTGGTATAAAATTGATCTCGAAGCATTAAGTCTCTACTTAAAAATTTCCATTCTCCCGTCGTATCTCTTAACCAAAATTCCCCTACAACTTGGGAATCCCCCATAATTATCACATCTGCACCCGTTCCAAGTCCGCCCCCTCCTGTCTGAGTAGAATTACAATCTACTTGCAAGGTGAAGTTTTCTATATCCGCCCAAGCTCTACAATCTGTTTGATTCAATGTTCCGAGGATGTTTTCATTCTCATTTACGAATATGGTGCTTCTTGTTATAACGTTCGCTTGTCCAAATCCTCCCGATTGAAAAATGACATGGGGGTGAAAATCTCCGAACTCTGCATGTGTTGGGTCTGTTTCATTGAAGGAAATTGCAAAGACCTGCCCCTCTACAAAATCATTACTTACAAGACTACGAATTGCAAAACTCTCACCGTAAAAGATCGAATCATTCACGGTGATATTACTAACTCCTTTTATATTTGTAAGATTTAATCTTAATTCTCCGTTTAGAGTTAGATTAACGTGAGTTACATTGCTTGTGGTGTTTAAATCTTGGTCGAATATATTATGATTTAAATTAGATATTTGACCCTCTGTAATGCTCACATTCGTCCAGTCCAGCGCACTTATATTTCCGGCTACTTCTAACAGGAATTTTGGAGATGAAGTTCCGATTCCTACGTTGCCAGATGAATCAATACGCATTCTTTCAGTGGCAGATGAAGAACCATCTGCTGTTGTTAAGAATGTAAGTCTGCCGGGCATATCACCGCCCCCGGGTGTACCATCAATCCATGCTTGAATACTTGCGGCTGTTCTGTATGTTGCACCATCATAACCCCTTAAATTAAAATTAGCAATTCTCCAACCATCTTGCACAATAACATCAGTGCCAACAGTAGTACCACCAGAACGTTGAACTGTTATACCTGCACTTTGAACACCAGTATCAGAATATCTTGTTTGCCTCATTGAAGCGGCTAATGATTGAATTTCTAAAGGTGTTATTGGTGTTGAGGTTCCAATACCAACCCTTCCAGTGTTACCATCAACAAATAAAGCACCTCCTCCGACAGAAAGATTTTTGGTAATGGTTAGATTATTGTGAACCACGTTGTCCGTTGTGTTTAAAGATTGATCGAAGATGTTTGTTATTGCTGTCAGCCAAGGCGGGTTCAAAATAAATGATTGATCTAAGAATCCCGACATATTTCCAAAGATTGCCCAAAGTCCTGAGACGTTTCCTGTAGCATTTACATTTCCATCAACCGTAATATTATTTGAGAAATTTATATCTCCATTAAAAGTACGATTTCCTAAAGTTCTATATCCCTCCAAACTAAAATTAAAAGCTAAAGTCCCATTTCCGGCCTCTGCCCAAATATCAATGACATTACTCCAATTCAAAACTAATCCTGAATTATTTAAGTTACTCCCAGAGATTATATCACTCCAATTAAGAATCAACCCAGTTGCATTCGCGTCTCCTATGCTAGCGTTACAAACCTCAAATAATAATCCTGTTTGTGTGGGACTCACCTTAACACATTGACCGGCGGCCCCAGTATAGTTATTTGGTGTATCAGTCAAAATGAGAAAGGTCTCTTCTTCGATGAGGTTGTAAGTGTAGGGGTTATTTTGTTGGGCCGCACTAAGGAGACCTACAGACATTAAGATCATTACAAAAATATATTTTTTAATCTTCATCCTCTTCTTTCCCGGATAAATGCTCCTCGAGTATTTTTATCCTTTTAGGGTAGTTAATTTTTCTCGCCTCACAATTCCTTTTTATAACAGATTTCCCCTCTTTTGAAATAACCCCCATTGTTTTTCTAAGTCTTTTTCATTTATATAATTTCGTTTTTTCAATTTCAAAGCTAGATTCGTACCTTAGATCTGGCACTTACAATTCAGAATAAACTCCTTTTCAAAAACTTCTATATTCTCACTATCTTCATCGTAAAAAATTTCAAAATCGTAAACGATCTCATAGTACCCAAAGTAAATTCTTCCAGGTGGATCTACAGGGTATTTTTTTATAAATTTCAGTTCCATGGTCTTTTAAAAGTTATTCGGTGAGAAGGATAACTCTGGAGTTATCAATTACGGCCTCAAATAGGAGCTGGCCCTTTCGGGCCACTTAGGTTGCATCGATCTATCGGAATTGATTATCATAGTGTAAGATACACTTGAGAGTCGTACCAAATCCCCATCCTTTTTCCAAAATTTCCTAACTCTCACTTCTTCTCTAAATTCAAATTCATATAAGCTTGATTGTCTGATCGTACTTATTTTATATCCACAAAAATTACAGGGCCGGCTAAGTTCAAAAACCTTCCATCCACATTCTTTACAAATTGACATTTTTTTATTCTCCTCATGGCTTAGACACCTCAACCGCCTTCTTCACTTCCTTCTCGAAAATAGTTAGGACATCTTGACTCTTTTCCCTGGAGGCGTCTTTTTTCATTATTTTGTTACGTTTCTGGAGTTTATACATTTTTCGATTCAAGGCTCTTTGAGATCTTCTCGAAGAGATCTGTTTGTTTAGATAAATTCTTATCGATGCTCTTCATCAAACTTACATGAGTCACCATGTTTTCTGCGTAATAGCCAAGATCCTCAGCGTTCTTCTTGATCTGCTTTGAAGCTTCGTTAAAATTCTTAACTACAAAATCCGCATCCACTTTGAAGTTTTGCCTCCGGTGGCTGTTCCAGTAGCCTTGCACTTGACGACTTACAACGGGCTCATTCGTCTCTAATTCGTTTTCCCCATGTGAGTGATCTATCCATAGCCAGGACGTCCCAGATTCGTCTCTAATGATCATTTTCTCCTTTTTGTCGTTATATTGCCTTGCTAATTCGTTTCGCACCATGGCGTAATGCTCTCGCGATGTGGTGAACCTGTACGTACGAAGCTTAAGCCCCAATTCCTTTAAAAGATTCTTCACCAGATTGTCCATCTCGAAAACGGCCTGGCCCTTCACCTCGAATGAAGATCTGCCAGTGAAGCTTAAGGGTTCGTAGATCGTTAGGCCTTTCTTAGTGAGCCAGATCTTCCGATTATTCATCATGGTTCGAAGGATCCTTCCATTACAGATTTTATTAAAAGTTAATTTCTTCTTTTTGTAGGCCCTCACAATCTTGGCCCATGGATATTCTTTGTAAAATTCAATCCTCCAAATAAACGCATGGCCTCTGATTTCTTTAAAGTCCGAGTTGAGCTTAGCACTACCCTTACCTTTCTTTGGTACTTCTTTTTTGTAGATCCAAACCCCATACCCCTTTTTTTCAATGCACCCAAGTTTCTTTAACTTTGTGACGTAATACTCGAGGGTTTGCTTGGGAACTTCCAAGTCAAAAGAGATCCTGGCCGGATTATGGCCCTTCTTGATTAGTCCTAAGATCTGATCAAGTCCGAGTTTTTTCTTTTGTTTTTTCATTCCTTCCCTCCTACAATAAACTGATCATATAATCTATCCAGGATAAGCCTGGCTCCGGCTTTGAATCCGGAAGTGTGCCTGGGATCCTGTAAGATAACTTTGTAATCGTGGATAAATTTTTCTATTTCTTCTTTCATTTCGTCACCCTCTGAATTATATAAAGCAAGATTGCTGTCACACAAACTATCGCGAGACTCACTGGATGCTTTATTAAAAGGATTGCCAAGAAGACCGCTATCGCCAAACAGAAGGAAAGAAGCACCCCTTTGAGAACATCCGTTAGAAAATCCCCAAGATTATAACCATAGTTCTTGGAGAGTGCCTTCTTCATTGTAAGGTGCATTAGTTCAGAGTCTTTACAGATTTTTTTAATCACTTTCCCCCTTAACAATTCATAAGGAAACCAACAAAGAGCAACACTCCAACCGATAATTCCAAAAAGTTTTGAAGGTATAAAAAATGAAAATAATAAATTTCCTATAACTGAAAAAAGAGCTATCCAAGCAATTATCCTGATCTTGTTCATGGGGCATCCCCCAAACTTTCTTCGTCGACGGTTTCTAGTAATTCTTTCTTAATAGATTCCAAGATCCCTATAAGCATCCAACATTTAAGATCCTCACCATATTCCCAGTAAACTTTCCCGTCCACATATCCAACCGCTAAGATTGGTTTCTTCATTTCAAAACCTCCAATCTGATCCTTTCACCTGGGGCTACATTAACTCTTCTCCCATCGACGACAAGATAAAGAGTGTGACTTTGAACCCCAACAGATTCCAAAACACCTTCGGCTTTTAATATTTTCTGAGTAGACTCTTCGGGCTTCTTCGTTTCTGGATCCTTCTTTTCTTTTTTACTATTCATATCTGTATGGGTGGTTGAAGAGTTTATGTAATTTAAATTTGATCCTCTCAATCAGACTGGGATTCTCTTTTCTAATCTTCAATACAAAACCACAATAGCATTTCAGATCGTTGCCGGTGATTCGTCTTAAGTTCATGGCATCACCCCTATGTAACCCTCTCTCATGGGGGAATGAATCCTACAAAGATATTTTCCACCTATCAGATCCTTTGCACACTTTTTGCAATAATGACAACGGCGGCCGTCCTTTTGAACTACCCCGGTTTGTCTTCCCTTTTTTGATAAGTCACGTGCCTTAAGCTCTTTGGCCATGTGAACCCCTCTTTTGATTTAATTTGGCTAACTTCCCATCTGTAAATCCCGTCCCATTACAAGGTTTACATTTTATAGTATTGGGTGGGCAAGGTGGGAAATTATTAGTTCCATAATATGAAACCCATCCATGACCTGTGCAAGGTTTACATTCTCTTTTGTTTTTCCATTTACCTTTGCTCATAATTTTTTCTCCTTTCGGTTTCTTTTAATTTTACGAATCTTATCAGAATCCCGTGCATCACTTAAGTGATATGCACAAATTCCAATTAGGATCATTCCAGTACACAATAAAAAAATGCCAAAAAAGTATCTACTCTTCAACGGCGCTAACAAATAATATGAAAACATGGCAATAACAAATCCCACCACTAAACCAAGATATTGTCTGTTAAGATTGTTCATGCTCCACCTCGCTTAAGTTTAGAATTGCGAAGCCCTCGAAGAAACCACCCAATTAAAAATCCAACAATTAAAATTAATCCTATTGCTAACATAAAATTTATACATCCCACAGAAAAACAAATCTTCCAAGAATAAAAAGGCGGAGGAGCAATTTCAATCAATGTAAGATTTGAAAACTCTAAAAATCCAGTTGAATTTAAAAATTCAGTTGAATTTAACAAATCATTACTCATTTGCTACCATCCTCTAACGCCCTCAATCTTTCTTTCAATTCGTCTTGTACTTCTAGAATCCCTTGGATCTCCTCAGCAATCTTTCCGGTAACGATGGCCAGGTTATTATTTGCATGTAATCTTTGGATCTCTTGGGCCATTTTCTTCCTAAAGTCTTTCACCATCATACTTGGTTAAAGTAGGACTTATTTATAAATGTTTGTATAGGTCAAAGTAGGACTTTAGAAACTACCACGTGGAAGGACTAAATACACTAAACTTACGTTTCTCGGATGGCCGAGCATATTGTCCGGCCGGATTCATGCTCTGGTTTTGCATCACGATATTTGAGGTATTGATTATCTCTCTTTCACTTCCGCCCTCAGATCTCATTAAGGCTATTTCTAACATGTGGAAAACTTGAACAAGCAAACTTGGGAATCGGGCCACTTTTGCTTTTGTGGTCATCCCCATTTTTTCATAGTTGCAAAAAACAAATTTTCTTATCTCCGTTGCTATATCTGCCATAATCCCATAGATCCTTTGATCTTCAAGGTTGCCCAGGAAAACTCCCTTATGAAAATAACCATTCAAAATAGACATGATAAAATTAACCCCATATTCATTCAACAAAATTATATCTTTGTTAGTGTTAGTCTTATAGGAAACTTCTTGAGTCTCTTGATTGTAAAAAATCATATCACCTTTTAAGAAATGCTCTATCTTTTCGAGAGCTTCTTGAGTCTCTAATTGATATTCGACTAGGTTTTGGCTCACTCCCGGGCCTGTAGCTGTTGATAGGTTCGTACTCAATTCATGATTCTTCGCCTTAACTTCACCCAACTCGGATTCTAAGGCTTCCGAATATTTCTTGTATTCTTCGTCAGTCATCTTCTTTTCCTCCGCTTAGTAGGGCCCTTCCTAATTCCCTTCTTAACCACAATTCTTTTGGGTTTGCTTCTTTTCATCGCTTCCCTTCGCTGTTCAGCTTTCCGACTTTCTTCAATATTAGCCGACACATTAGCCGCACCTCTTAATATTGATCTCCCAAAAGATTTTCCTAACCTCTTGAAAGTTTTTACTGCTTGAATAGATCTAGGATTCTTAAGGGCCTTAATTTCTGCCTCCAATTTTCTTCCCTCAATATTTCGACTCATGGCCAGAGAATCCAGACTCTTTTTTGCATTTGCCTTCCTCAATAATTCGTCTCTTTCCTTCCGGAGTTCTTTTAAACTTTTCACCATAATAATATTACCTCCTTTTCCCCTTTTTCTTTTTAGTTTTCCTGGGTGCCCTTCTCTTCACCCAACCTTTATTTTTTACAAGACGCGCTAGACTTAATTGCCTCTTCTCTCCCCGTGAATCGATGGCGTGTTTTCTTTTCTCTATAAATTGATTGGTCTTTTTTATTGCCTTTTTTCTTCGGATAACATTTTGTCTAAACTTCATTCCGAATTTTTTAAAGTGGCCCCTCTCAGACTTCCCCAATTTACCAAGACTCTTTGGCTTGATCCTTCCAACAGGTTTCAATCGAAGAGTCCTAGAAGTTGACTTATCAATTGCAAAAGATCCTCGATCCAAAGCGTCTTTCTTCGAGAGAGGTTTTCTATTTAGCTTTATGAATTTTCCCTTATCCTTTCCGAACACATTAAAACTTTCGACTAATTTTCCTTTCTTTCCCTTTGGAGATTGTTTCCTTGGTGGCCTTAGAATTGTGGCCGGTGGTCGCTTTGGTGGTCGCTTTGGCGGACGTCTTGGTGGACCATGAGGTGGCCTCTTGGGGGGGCCCTTGGGTGGCCTTGTAGGCGGGCGTCTTGGTGGCCTCTTTGGCGGGCGTCTTGGTGGACCATGAGGTGGCCTCTTGGGGGGGCCCTTGGGGGGGCCCTTGGGTGGCCTTGTAGGAACTCTTTTTGGTGGCCGCCCAGGTATTCTTCTAGGCTTTCTTCTAACCCGGGTTCGAACCCTCGAACCTAGAGAACTCACAACCCTCTTTAATGAAATTCTTTTGCCAACTTTTCCTCTCCCCGAGGATAGAGAATGTCTAAAGCCAGTTTCCCTCTTTAATTTTTTCTGTAAAATCCTTAATTCTCCCTTAGTTATTTTCCCACTATCTAATTTCTTAAGAAGTTTCTTGGTCGTTGGTTTTGCTTTCACGACCTTTGCCTTGATAATAGGAACAATCTTACCGTCGATGCTTGTCTTTGCTACGGTCTTAACTTTTTTAATGATCTCTCCAGGTGCTAGAGTCACTTCGAGCTCACCGGATTGGAATCCAAATGGCTTGAACTTCCCGGATATTTTAGTTTGGAATTGTAAGAACTTAGTGGTTTCGGATTTTGTTAGGGGTTTGCCCTGAGATAATTTCTTTTTTATTGTCTCGAATCCTTTTGGAAAGTCTTGGATCTTAACATCTTCAAAAATTAGGATCTGGGGTTTGGGTGTTTTGAAAGAAAGCTCTTCACCCAAAAGAATATCTCTCAGTCCGGCATCCTTGGTTTGTTGGATTCTTAGGAATCTTTTTCTTAAAGTCCCTGTAGGATCAGCGAATAGAGATCTTTCTAAAAGCCCTTTTTTTGCTTCCCTTCCAATCCTCCGATCCAATTCTGCCAACTCCTTTAAACTTACCCTACCTTGATCGAATTTCTTAAGAAGGGCTTTTGTTTTTCGTGAGAGATCCTCTTCACCTCTAATCGGCTTTCTAATTACCTTCTTTGTTTTCAACAATGAAATTAATCTATCTCCCTGGGCGCTTACCACGGTTGCTCTTTTCCCGGCAAAAGCGGCCTGTTTCTTGGGCGGTGCTCTTCCGATCTTAGGACTTACTTTGATCTTTATTGTTTTCTTGACTCCGGTAGACGAAGGTATACTTATAACATCTTTCTTAACACCTTTAAATTTTCCACTTAATCTGGCCGTTGCTTGACTTCCCAATTTTCCTGTAATTCTCAAAGCCAGCCCCGTTCCTTGTAATATAAAAATCTCACCGACTATTTTAACGAAAGCTTCCGTAGGGCTCACCCTAATTAATTGTCCGAAGTTTTTGCCACCTCTTGAAATTGCAGAAGGTATTTTTTTAATCTGAGAGGGATTTCTCACTAGATCGAATAAGGTTTTTGGAAGCTTAACAAATGCAACGCCGGCCTGAACTGCGATGACCACACCTGTAACGCCAAGAAGTGCGAGCTCGTTTTTTATATTTTTTTGCCTTTGCCTTATGCTTGCAGTGGACTTTCTTTTTTGTAGATCTTCAAGCTCTTTTATCTTCCTAGAAATAAATCCCTTCGGTACCGGAACCTTTGTAACCGTCCCAGTCATCACTTTTCTCTTTCTCGAAGGTGTTGGAGGTCTTCTTGAGGGCGGGCCTATTTTTGGGCTGGGTAACTTTTTTAATTTCTCAAACTTTTTTATCCCGGCCGCTTGCTTTAGGATCTTGGCCTTTTTGGCCGCTTTCTGTTTTTCGAAAAAAGCTTTTTGTTGAGCGGCAAGAGCTCGCTTCAATGCCTCAGCCGCTCTCTTATCTTTGAATTGTGATGCCTTCAATTTGGCCCTCGCCTTTTCGACCGCTTGTTTTCTGGCCCTTTCTTCTGCGCCAGGGGTTGAGACACTTCCTCCCCCTCCACGTCTAATAAATCTTCTTCTTCCAGGATCCCTGGGTTGGCCTGGCCTATCTTGAAACACCTCGGTGACTTTTCCCGTTATTGTATCTCTAACTAAAAGCCCTCCCCTTTGCCCAGTTCCGATCGTAACCTTCGCCATAATTATCTTTTATTCCACCAACTTATAATAAATGTTCCAAGGAAAATAACAATCAAGAGAGGAATCATCCACATCCAAAATATATCCCAACGAGGAGGGACATAAGTTTTAGAGTGAATGTAAGCAGAGAAGAGAGTTACAATTAGGGAACTTAGAAAAGCGATTAGGAGGGTGTGTTTTTCTATAGTTTCCATATTTTATCTATTTGTTTTTTTACCTGTTATTTTTCTAAAGACATAAAAAAGTGTTGAAATAAACCAGGTGATCATCGTCCCCGACACAACGGCCTCTATAAGGGTGATAAGGCCAATTGAATATCCTGAGTACCATTCAGAGAAAAGCATCCATATCGTAAGAAGTCCTACAAACCCCCAAAACCATCGATTCCGGAACATTTCCACATAATCACTCATGAATAATCAAGGTGGAACTTTTTTATAAATGTTTTGATATGGTCAATTTAAGACCTTACTTTTTGCTAATTTTTTTAAATATCTTTATAGGAATAAATCCCACCATATTGAGGATCACATGGATTATTTTGAATATGAATCGAGCCCCCATTAGAAAAACAACGGCGATAAATAAGCTTACTAGAAATGAAAGGATGCTCTCGGGGAGTGAATCAAAGTCCTTTGTTCCGATTACCAACCATACGATAAAAGCTAGGGCATACAAATACCACTTCTCAAAAATCTCTTTCATGTCCTAACTTTTAACCTCGCAAAGTTTATAAGTTTTGTTAACATATAATTTGATGGGAGAAATTAAAGATATTTTAGAAGATCAAGGCAAGGGAAATTGGAATCCCGCAAAGCATTACTCAAACCTTAAAGTTATGAAACATTTGTATGTATTTGATGAACTCCAATCGGTGGCCCTTTTTGGATCCGAATTTTTTCTTAATCAAAATGAGCTAAGCTCCTCGAGGATTGAGGCCTTAAAGAAGATGGCCTACACTCTCAAAGTCCTTATAGAAAACACTCACTTCGCAGTTAAGAAGGGCCTACAAGCAGACATGGATAAATTTTATGAAAAGTTAGGAATCATTGAAAGCTTCATCCCTAAGACTTACAAGAAGATCAATAACTTTGTTACGAAAACTCATATAATCAAAATCAACGAAGAATATTTTAAGATCCTATTTGAAAGACTTATCCAAATAAAAAAAGAGGTCAACGATCCATTAAATAAATCGAATCTGATCTTCACATTCCAAGAGGAGTTCGATCCACAGGCCCATAAGAAAAAGATCTTTGACGAAGCGACGGGGAGAGGGTAAATGCAACCAATTGAATGGTCTATTAAAGATATTTTTTCAATTCTAACAAAGCGCCAAGAAAATGAATTTGATGCGAACGTCCTTGTTTCAGGAGACAGGGGAAACGGCAAGAGCACTTTAATATGCAAAATTCTCTATCGATTTAAGATTTTCAAACCAAAAAAGCATCAAGTCTATAAAAGAACCGATGTTGTTGATCTCCTCACTCAAGAGAGGGGAGTATGTTGGGACGACGAAGCTGTTAACTCTGGTTATAAGAGAGACTTCCAACAAAAGGGCCAAAAAGATCTTATCAAGATTGTCACGGCCTACCGAGATAATTTTAATTTATATTTCTCAGCTATTCCGAATTTTTTTAGCCTCGACAGGGATCTTCGGGATCTTATCTTTCTTCATTTCCACGTGATCGAAAGAGGCATCGCAGTTGTGCACATGCCCCTCCAAGGTAGACTCTATAGTCAGGATAGATGGGATTCTAAATATAACGCGAAGGTCGAAGAGTCATGGTCTAAGAGGATGCAAAAGGATCCTTCTTTCAAGCCCCCTTATCATAGGCTTACAACATTCAGAGGTTATTTGTATTTCGGTGATCTCACAGACCATCAAAAGAAACTCTATAAACAAATCAAACGGGAAAAGAGAGACGATGGATTCGGGATCGAAGCTAGGAAGCCAGAACAATTAAGTTTTCTCCAAAGAGCAAGGAACCTATTACTCGACGGTAAAGTAACAAGGGAAGGCCTACTCGGACTCTGTTTGTATGAAGGAAAGAGATATAGCACCGTACTCTGCCAATTGAACACACTACTTACCGATGAAGGAAATCCCAAGACCGTCTCGCAATACTTCATTAAGGACAAACAAAACGAAATAGATAATAAGTCCAAGGGTGAGATAACTACATTAGTTCCATCTCTTTAGTTGATTCCGTCTAATACATATTAGACGGAAGCTTTAAAAATTTATGAACACTTGTTCTGTGATGGAGATAGATTCGAATGATTTTGTAGCGTGGATGAAGAATAAAAATCTTAAGCCCCGGACATTGGAGAATTATATCTACTACTTCGGCAAGTTCAACGTCTTCGATCAGCTCACTCAAGAGACGGTGGCCAGGTTCCTTGCCCAGGACTCGAACCGGAACCCTGTTGCGCGTAGCTTTCTTTTGAATCTCAAGAAGTTCATCATAAATAATAAGGACGCTTTGAAGATTTCGGATCCTCACTACCGGCAGATTGTTGAGATCGAACTACCAAAGATCTCCGGACGTAAGAAGGCCCGGCTTGTCAACCCGATCCCTCATGAGAAAATCTTTGTTCTTGAGAAGTACCTGGACGATGAAAAGGAAAAGCTTATGCTATTGCTCACTTATTACGGGGCCCTTCGATTGGGTGAGCTCTTGAAGATCAAGATCAATTCTTTCAATTGGGATCAATGGAAAAAGAATCCCCAGGATATGGGGGAAGTGAGAGTTTTCGGCAAGGGAGATAAGGAGGGCATCTGTTTAATTCCAGGTCACCTTATGAAGCGGGTTGCAAAATTCGTTCATACAGAGCAGTACAAGGGCGTAAATTCAAGGCTTTTCATGGGGGATGGCCAGGATCTAAGTATCAAGAGCCAGGGAAGCTCATGGCAAAAGAAACTAAGGCGGGCCGGGATCGATTCCCAGGTCACTCAACTAGGCCCGAATGGAGATCCTATCAAGGAAACCGTAGTGCATCCCCACCGGCTTAGACATTCCTTTGCCTCCCACCTTCTCATAGATAGGGAAAAGGATATCCGAATCGTCCAGGAGGCTCTTAGGCATGCCTCAATTCAGAGCACCCAGATCTATACTTACATTGATAAGGAACATTTGAAAAAAGAATTAAGGTGAGGCGATCACAATCAAGGCCATCGCGATCGCCGTTACGGATCCAAGAAGGATTGCTTTTAACAATCGATTCATAATAATAATTTTTCTTGTTTATTTTTGAAGGCCGAATCCAGGATGTGTTTGCCAAGCTTGGCATTAACGCAATTTTTTAGTACCTGGTCTTTTCTTTTCCCAAGACCTTTCGCAAAGTCAAGGTTGAATCCCTTGTTTGCCTCGAGGTGTTTTATATTTGAAGTCTTGATTAGATCTCCAGGAAGTTTTATTTGAGGTATGAAAAAATTCGGCCAAAAATAATGCCGGCCTACATGTTGAGGTTTTATCAAAGGATCGTAATATCCCTTAACATTTTCAACAACCCAAGGGCACCTTGCATGGTACTTCAAAAAGATTATTTCCCCGTATAAATTCATGTCTGGATAGATGGGTTTTATATTGCCCTTGGTTAGAAAGTTTTTTCTTAAGATCGTGTGGCTTTGGCATGGCGGGGAACTCCAAATAAAATCAAACTCTTTGTAGTGATCTAGTAAATATTGATGCGCATCTCCAACCACCACTTCATCTTCTGGATAAAAAGTCTTATAGATCTTAGCGATTATTGGGCTAATTTCTACAGCGACCATATCATGATCCGGCCAGAGTTTTCTATTCCCCCCGATTCCCGCGTATAAATTTAGTATTCTCATTGTTTTTCCTTCGTGAACTTTCAAAATTAAAAAGTTAAAATTTAAATATTTTTTGTAGTTAGGCCTTTTTCTTTGCTACTTTCTTTTTCTTTTTCTTCTTTCCGCCTCGAGCCATTTTAGCCTCACAAACATTTCCCTCTCCGTCGATGTAGTAGAGATAACCTTTCCTTCGCTCGATAACATTCTTAGCAATTATTTTTCCCATCAGTCTTCACCTCCCTTTTCAGTTTTTTCTTGCGAAACTAAAAAGTAATGGTACACGTAATATTTTCCTTCACCTTGCATCCTCCCATTCCTTACCGTCGAAAGATAAATTGCGTCCTTCGGAACTCGTTGCCCGGTCGCATACTTTAGAACTCTTGTAATCTTGTAATTTTTCATCTAGTCTTCACCTCCCTTTTCATTTCTTGTAAAGCACCGGCCACACCGGCCACACTAACCACAACATAAAAGATCCCCCAAAAACTTCCATAAAATTTAAAGATTAATGCCAGGACTATTGCAAAGGCCGGCATGCTTAAGAGTAGGGATTTTTTAGTGATTATCATATGCGTCCTCCGCGAAGATTCCTTCCTTATCTTTTTTTAAATTATAAATCATGATCGGAAAGTGGATCAGTATCGAGAGGATAAAACCGAATGATACGTACGCATCAAAAAGAGTTGCATCGTTTTGTGAGTGTACTGGGCCAAAGGCAGTCATACGAACGAAGGTAACAAACAATAGTACTGAGAAAATAACTAGCAAAACCGAGGAGATGCCTAATAAGATCTTTCTTAGTTTCATGCCTTCCCCTCCAAATAAATCTCGCTCAATTCTTCAAGAGCTTTGCATACTCCGAAGGAGACGAATCCCAGGATTGTTGCTCCCACAACAAGGAAGAATTTATTTAAAATTCCCTCTGTAGTTGATGAAGTATAAACCAGAGCTCCGGATATAAAAATTCCAAAAGGGAAAAATAATCCCCAGATCACCCATACGTGAAATCTGCTCCTAAAGGAATATCTATGTTCAATTAATTTTTTAAGATCTTGTTTTTTCTTTTCCATTCTTAGAGCCTCCCCAGGAGGGCAACAAGTCCCACTCCAATAAAATAAAAAACTATAATCGACAAGAACGTCAGAATAATTGGTTTGATAATTCCCATGTTATTTTTTCTCAAAGAATTAAGAGAGAGGGTGGAAAACACAATCCAAAGATCGCGAGAAGTCCTCCCTCCCCTCATGTTCAATGAGTTTTAATTATCCCCCCTTGTATTACATGTATTCTTGCGGGGATCACTTTCGTATCGTTGCATGTGTCGCAACACTCCCCCTTATGTTTCAAAGGTGCGGGATTGTTTCCATACTCGTTATTATCTCCCCAACCCATACATTTATTTTTGCATAGGCAACAGACAAAGCCTTTCTTTTTTGGTGGGGCCATCTTAATTGCCTCCCTCAAGATTTACTTGGTTCAGATCTCTCCAGGCCATCTGGTACCAGTTCACAAATTCCCCTCGGAAATCAAAGCTCATTCCCAAGTCTTCCCGGGGCATATCCAATTCGTACTTTCTTGCCATCTCTTCGCCGTGCTTTCTTACAACGTCCTCAGATAACTCGCGGTTGCAACTTAGAAATTTAGTTTGTGGGATGTCTTCCCTGGAGTTGCTGTATTCGTAACAGTCAGTCATTCCATCGAAATGTCCATACTGGAAATGCTTTATTGAACCCTCTACTTGATCCGTTGTTGGCCCATTTGTCCAGCTAACATTTACGGAATTGCCCATGGAATAGTTACTTGAGTTAACTTTAAATTTAGTTTTTGCAAAAGTGACCTTTAACACTTTTCTTATTTCTTTTGCACAAAGAGCCGTTTCCGTTAATTCTCTTCGTGGCGTTTCTGTTGACAGGACGCTCTCCCCGGTCTTAACCATTTTTTGGTTTGTGTTTTCCATACTAGGTTAAAGTAGGACTTGTTTATAAACCTTCCGATAGGTCAGTTTAGGACTTTAGAATCATGGTATGCCTTTAATTTTTTCCTACATTTCTCACACCAAATATTTGTTGCAATTGTTTTAATTTTACCCTTAACCAATTGCCCAATCCCAGATCCAACCCTCCACCGATGTCTTTTGCATTCTACCATTTTCTTACTTCGGTGTGATTCTTAGTCACGTAGAAAGGAGAATATTTCGGATCGTTAAATGTACAACTACAGATTAATTCACTCTCAGCGCCCTCCGCTAGCTTCGACACGCCATACTCTAAGGGGTTCAAGGTACATTCCTTATTTTCTTTTACCACGTACGCCGCTAGGGCCACGCTTAGCAGTAGGCTTATTACCAGACTTCCGAGCATGAGCCTTTTTAGGTTTTGCTTGTTTAGCTTCATTTTTAATATTAAAGATCTTATTGAGTTCGTCTTTTGATAGAACCTTTCGATCTTTCAAATTAGGATTAGATAAAAGCTCACTCTCCGGATCTTCCTTCTTGATTTCTTTTCTAAGATCGTATTGCTTCCCTTCGATTATATGATCTCTTTCGGAGATCTGCTTAATTCCTTCTTCGATGTCATTTTTAAATTTCCTTTTCTTTAAGTATCGCTTGAGGACTACACAAAAAACTATCGTCAGAA
>SDBS01001427.1_pt1 | contig 24257 bp, 26 predicted proteins | sample 2277091 | NCBI WGS metagenome assembly SDBS01 (sample SAMN10404972, study PRJNA504765) | marine sediment metagenome | isolation source: marine sediment core GS10_PC15, 163 cmbsf | place: Arctic Ocean: Southern Knipovich Ridge | collected 2010
TTGGCTCAATTCGGATAACTCCCATGTCCGACACTTAGGCCTTCAAGCCCTATTGGCGTTTTTGGAAGGGGGCGAGAACAAGCATATCCCGACGATCCTACTCACCCTGCGCGGGTCCAGCGATCGAGCTCGGGGGGAATCATGGAAGACGCTTCGTGTACTTGTTGAAGAACTGGCCGCGCGCAGCCCGCCTGAGGCGACAAAGTTTCTACTGGACGAGATGGAGGATGGATCGAAAGGTACTGAAAGATTGGTGCGGACCATCTTGGCATCATTTCCTGAAGTCCACAGAAGTCGTCTCCAGAGCGCAATCGAAAACTAGGAACCAGTTCGCTTCTGGTATAATTGCTCCGTTAAATGACTCGACCGGTGTCCGGTGGTGAGAGCATACCACTATGGTAAATGCATACCACTTAAATTCTTACCACTATATGCTGGGTGACTTGCAGAGGAGCATATGTCATGGGATTAACGAAGGCAGAAAAAGATCAGATCATTGATGAGTATCACCGACACGAGAACGATACCGGCTCCCCTGAGGTGCAGGTAGCCATTCTTACTTCCAGAATTACTCAGCTGACGGACCACTTGCGGGAGCACAAACACGATGAATCATCCCGTCGTGGACTGCTGAAATTAGTTGGCCAACGGAGAAAACACCTCAATTATATAAAGCGAAAAGACGCATCTGCGTATCTAGCGCTTACGGATCGATTGGGAATCCGCCGCAAGTAAATTCTTTCGAGTAGGTAGAGACAGATAACACCTGCTCTTTTAAATTACTCTGCGGACCACATCGAAAAATGGGCATAATGTAGCGCTCACAGTTTGCACACCAAGCTCAGGCGGCGGGTTGGGAATTGGAGAGTGCCTATCAACTAAGAGACACACATTCCTGATAGTCGCTCTCCAGTCCCTGACCTCCATGGGCAATAGGTGGGAAAGGGATTTTTACGTGTTAGAAGCAAAAGTTTTTACAACCGAAGTAGGTGGGAAAACCATCACGATCGAAACTGGAAAGCTCGCCGGTCAAGCCGGCGGAGCGGTTACAGTTCGACAAGGGGATTCCGTCATTCTGGCGACAGCCACGATGAGCAAAGAACTTCGAGAAGGACTCGGGTTCTTTCCCTTAACCGTAGATTATGAAGAACGACTCTATGCTGATGGTCGAATCCCTGGCTCGTTCTTCCGTCGGGAAGGCCGTCCGACAGAAGCAGCTATCCTCACGTCGAGATTGACAGATCGTTCAATTCGACCTCTCTTCCCGAAAGATATGCGGAATGATGTACAGGTCATCCTGTACGCGCTTTCCTCTGACGGGGAGACGCCCCTTGATATCCTGGGACTTCTGGGCGCCTCTGCGGCGCTGACGATATCGGATATTCCCTTTGGGGGACCTATCGGGGCGGTGCGGATTTCGATCGAGGATGGGAAGTTTATTTACAATCCAACCTACCAGGAGACAGATAAATCGAACTTCGACCTCCGAATAACCGGCACAAACGATGCCATCCTCATGGTCGAATGTGCCGCGGATGAGGTTGATGAAGCAACCGTCGTCGAGGCGCTGAATGCTGGTCAGGAAGCCTTCAAACCCCTTATCGAACTCCAAGATGAGATGCGCGCAGCCGTCGGTAAGGAGAAGCGTGTGTATCCTCCGGTTGCGCTTGATCCGGAGGCCAAGGAAGCCGTCCGAACCTTTATAGGGGATCGATTAGATATATTTGTTGCACAAGACCTATCCAAATCTGAACAAGATGAGGGTCTTAATGCACTTCGATCCGAAGCAGTGGAGTCGCTGTCCACAGACGGCGAACTTGAGGAAGGTGATGTTCGCGAGGCCTTTGGAGATCTTCATAAAGAGGCTGTCCGGAGCCGGATCCTTGAGACGAAAACACGTACCGATGGGCGTGGACTGACTGATGTCCGGGAGATTAGTGCGGAAATAGATTTCAGCCCACGTGCGCATGGTTCTGGATTATTCAGCCGCGGTGATACCCAGGTGCTTACATTAGCGACGCTGGGAACCCCACGCGAACGGCAGGTGCTCGATGGGCTGAGCCCCCTGGACGAGAAACGCTATATGCATCACTACAATTTCCCCCCATTTTCTGTGGGTGAAACACGGTTTCTCCGCGGGTCTTCACGAAGAGAGATAGGGCACGGCGCACTCGCCGAACGGGCTCTTATCCCTGTTCTGCCACCAGTCGATGACTTCCCATATACCCTCAGGCTCGTCTCGGAAGTACTCTCATCCAACGGATCTACATCGATGGCATCTGTATGTGGCTCGACACTAGCCCTTATGGATACTGGAGTTCCTATCAAGGCTCCTGTAGGTGGGATCGCAATGGGGTTGATCAAAGAAGATGAGAATTACGCCATCCTCACGGATATCCAGGGGATGGAAGATCATCTGGGCGACATGGACTTCAAAGTTGCCGGGACACGCGCTGGTATCACCGCCCTGCAGATGGATATCAAGATCAAGGGGATAACGTCCGAGATCATGTCTCAGGCTTTAGATCAAGCCCTTCAGGCTCGTGTCTTCATCCTCGATAAAATCGAAGGCTGTATCTCGGAACCGCGAGCTGATTTGAAACCTCATGCCCCTCGTATGACGGTCGTCAAGATAGATCCCGAGAAAATTGGCGCAGTGATCGGACCTGGCGGCAAGGTCATACGAACGATTCAGGAAGAGACGGGTGCAAAAATTGATATCCAGGATGATGGAACTGTGTTTATTGCCGCTGCCGATGGGCCCAGCGCAGACCGCGCCAGGGAGATGGTGGAGAGTTTGATCGAGGAAGCCGTCATCGGTCGAATATATACAGGCAGAGTTGTGCGAACGACGGATTTTGGTGCATTTGTCGAAATCCTGCCTCGCATGGATGGTCTTGTGCACATTTCCCAGCTCGACTCAGAGCATGTAGAAAAGGTTGAAGACGTTGCTAAGGTTGGTGATGAAATCACCGTGATGGTGACGAACATTGACCGTGAAGGGAAAATTCGTCTATCACGCCAAGCCGTACTCGAAGGGTGGACTCCTGAGGAAGCGATGGAAAAAGATCGCAAGCCGAAGCGTCGTAATAGTGGCGGACGATCCGGCGGACCTCGGCGTGGGAGAAGCGGATCATAATAAACCTGGATCAGCAGGATTACCCCGGGTACATGGGCTCAAATAAGGCCCCATATTTGTGAGCAGCATAGCGCTCTTCTCAAGATTGAGAAGAGCGCCGTTCTTTCAGGGATGCGTGACTCACAGGGTATATCAGAGCGAACGTCTCTGATATACGGTCGAGACAGGTATCTGTAGTTATTTGGGATTATGCTTGACCCCTGGCAATGCGATACCATAATGTAATAAGGAATGGGAGGGAATATGAGCAGTCCAAAGGATCCGTATAGTTCTCCCTCTTGGAGCCATGGAACTCGTCTGGCAATAGGCTTGATTTTTGTCCTTCTATCAGCAGTGGTGCTGCTTTTATTACGTTCGCTTGTGGTGCCCTTTATTATCGCCGTGCTTCTCGCCTATTTCCTTGACCCGGTTGCTACTTGGTTGACGAAGCGGAGTCCCTTAACCCGTGGCTGGTCAACTTTTGTCATTTTCATCATTCTTGTGGGGGTCATTGGTGGGATCGTGTATGGGTTGGGTGTCGCCTTTTCGCAGCGAATCGTAGATTTGGCGGCCTACTTCCTGGAGATCTCAGAGACTTTACCCGCACAACTTGAATCACTTACCATGTCAAGGGTCATCATCGGCCCGTATGTAGTGGACCTATCCCAGGTAAACATTACACCCTTGATCACGGATCTCACCTCGGTGTTAAGCCCGGCGCTTGCACAAGCCGGTTCGGTCATGGGAACGGTAGCCATCGCAGCCGCATCTACCATCTGGATGTTGATCGTCATCCTGATAATTGCGTATTACTTCCTGCTGGATTTTGGAAAAGTTGGGTCATCCATAGTGGAGATCATCCCCCATGATCATCGCGATGATATCCGCCGTTTGTTTCATGAGACCGGCAGGATATGGAATGCGTTCTTGAGAGGACAGACTCTTCTCGCTTTAATTATGGCGCTTATTGTTTCGGTGGCGATGAGTCTCTTGGGGGTGAACTTCGCACTTATTCTTGGTCTTATCGCGGGTCTGGCTGAATTTGTTCCGATGTTCGGACCTATCTTCGCTGGGTTTGTTGCCGTTGTGGTCACACTTTTTCAGGAGGAGAACATTTGGGGTCTATCACCCCTGACCTTTACATTGATCGTATTGGTGGTCTTCATCATTATTCAGCAATTCGAAAACGCCTTTCTCGCACCTAAAATCATCGGGGTCAATCTCGATTTACCTCCACTAATTGTCTTCCTCGCTATTCTCGCAGGTGGAATCCTGTTCGGCATTATCGGGATTCTGCTGGCTGCCCCCATGGTCGCATTAGTCAGATTATGGGGTGGGTATATCTACAGAAAGGTGGTGGGATTGGACACGCCTCCACCCCCTATATTAGAGCCCATTGAGGAGCCGAAGAGAGCTCAACAAATGCGAAGGATATGGGGCCGTTGGATTGGAAGGATGAGGAATCCTGAGGACGAGTCCGGTCAAGACATCGAGGATGATGTAAATACGGATATTTGATGCAAATTATGCTGGTTCAGCCGTGCATAGCAAGGTTTCATTCACCTCACACTATTCTAAGAATGTGTCAGGCCATGATTTTCGAAATAGCAGATAGCTGATGGTAAACGTTATGTGCGATCTTTGAAAAAGAACATAAGCCGCCGAGCAGAATCCCCCTATCGAACGCGTCTACCGAATGTACGGGTTGTTTATGGCGTGTCGCTGGAATGCTCAGAAGAAATTCATGGTCATCGCAGCGGTAGATGGGTTGATGGAATCCGATGAATTTGTAATGAATTATTTTGAAAGACGGTATACAATTTCAGCACTGGGTGAGCCGTGTTGCTCCGGAGTGAGTTTGGCGGCATTGAGCGATGGCTCTCGGTGATGAACCAATCTGAGAACGAAGAGGATGATGCCTATGACGGATGAAAATACTCCTGTGACCACGACAATAGCCGAGTCACAGAACTACATTGTTTGGAAAGCGGAAGAGCCCGATGGCGAGACCACGTACCATCTCGAGTTGGGAACGGTGACACTGCATTTTTTCCAGGAAGAGTGGAATGAATTGCTAGAGGTGGTGCAGCTCGTCCGGGAGGAAGATTCTTGAATAGTACGAATGGCGAGATCTGCCCCGCCGAGGTGGACCATTCTCGAGTCCAGTCAGTGATGAAGAATAGGCGGCGTGCAATCATACCTGCCTTAATGTTGCCCTTCTGGATTTTCTAAATGTCCCAGCGAAGAGAGCTCCTTACGTGGGAAGATGTCCACGGATTGATTGATCACATCATCCCTCAGTTCCTTACTGAATTCGAGGCGATGATCATCATCACTCGCGGAGGCATTGTGCCCGGTGGGATGCTCTGTGAAACCTTGAACATCGAGAATGTCCTCACGGCAGGCGTAGACTTTCCGTTTCAGTCAGAACAAGATGAATCAAAGCTGTTGGCGTGGCCGAAATTTATCCAATTCCCAGAAGATTCTCAAATAATCAATCGGAATATTCTCATCGTAGATGATGTCTGGGGCTCGGGCCGAACTATCACCGCCGTGCGCAGTCGAGTGACTGCCGCAGGCGGATATCCCTACACATGTGTGCTGCACTACAACCCCAATCGCAACTTGTTTGGTCACGCACGACCGGATTACTACGCAGCGATCACGGATGCGTATATCATCTACCCCTGGGAAATCGATCACGGTGCTGATCGGGTGCTGCTCGAAGGTCATGAGTAAGTGGGGGAATTTATAACCTAAGATATAGCCGTCATCGTTTTCAATGATCGTTTCCACGTATAGCAAATCATAAACATCTTGTGAGCGTCTACCTTTTGGAGGCTGAACCATGGGATCATTCATCTTCTGGCAGCGCTGGTTGTTGGTGTTCGCGGTGCTCCTTATTCTCTTTGGCGTCGGAATGGTGTTTTTCAACACTACCAGCATTTTTGACATATTCTTCAACGACAATATCAACCCCGCGTTCTGGGGATCAGGGGGTCCGGATCCAACCGCATTGAAATTTCAAAGTTGGGTCTATGGTCTCCTCGGAGCAACGATTGCAGGATGGGGGGTCTTTATTTTCTTCCTGGTAAAGAACCCGTTCGCCCAACGCGAAAAGTGGGCGTGGACCTGTATTTTCTGGGGATTGCTCCTCTGGTATGTGCTCGACACCGGAGCCTCAATTTATCATGGTGTCCTCTTCAACGCCTTATTCAACACCGCCATCTTTCTCGTAGCGCTGATCCCACTACTCTTCACGCGGGGCCGAATGTTGGAACAATCGGAGAGGTAGATGAAATCGAAAGCGTGAACCCGTTCATAATAAATTTAGATGACCCACCTATCTGTTATATAACGCAAGGTAATCAAGGGAACAGAGGTGGATTGTGTGGATTGGAAGGAATATATTGTTGTCGATCCGAATATCTGTCATGGCCAGGCGTGCTTTCGTGGGACGCGTGTGTTAGTTTCTGTTGTCCTTGATAACCGCGCATCTGGTGACACCTTTGAAGGGATCCTGACAAGCTGCCCATCTCTTACCGAAGAGGCAATACGAGCAGCGATTTCCTATGCTGCTGAATTGGCACGAGAACGGGTCGTGACAATGCCTTGGTAGATGACAGTGATTATAATCAAGGTAGATGAGAATCTGCCAATTGAAGTGGCCCGCAGGCTCAATGATGCGGGCCACGATGCATTATCGGTTCTGGATCAGAAGATGGGCGGAGCAAGTGATGAGGCAATTGCTGGTCTTCGCAGATCGAAACCTGTTCTGCCTTCTAGCATACGCATGAAACCGCGGTACAATTAGCAGAAATACTGATATTGCAGATATACAGAAAACAGGAGGCTGAGATGGAGGAAGCAATCCAGGTTCGAAAGCGGGGTGTTTTAACTCTTCCGGCCAGGCTGCGCGAGAAATACAGCATTAAAGAGGGTGATACCTTTCGTGTGCTTGATCTGGACGGCCTCTTCGTGCTCACACCGATGGTCCCGATGGTGCCAGAGCTGGCACGCGAGATCGAAAGCATGCGGCTCGAGGCGGGAATAAGCATTCAGGAACTGCTTGAAGGCTTGAGGGAGCAGCGAGAGCGATACAATCACGAACACTATGCTAATGGAAAAGACGACTAAGCCGCGGGTCTTCATTGACGCCGACGTACTTTTCGCTGGAGCGGCCGCCCCGAGCGAGTATGGAGCCAGTCTTGTCGTTCTTCGTATGGCCGAGATCACGCTGGTTCAGGCCATTGCCTCTCGCCAGGTGATCGTGGAGGCCGAACGAAATCTCACAAAGAAGTTCCCTAATGCGCTATCAACCTTCCGCTTGCTTGTAGACAAATGCCTCGAGGTTGTCGAGGATCCAGCTCGAGACGAATTATCCAGGTATGAAGGTTCGGCCGATGCCAAGGACCTCCCAATCTTGGTAGCTGCCATACAAAATGAATGTCCATGGTTGGTAACCTACAACACACGCCATTTCCGGCCGGGACATCCGGATATCACTGTGCTGGAGCCAGGAACCTTTGTGAAGAGGGTTCGTGAACTGCTCACCTACCTCAGTCCTTCAGAGAATTAGGCGGCTTCAGATCTCATCCACAGTCCCAAGAACGTTCTTGCGGTCTCACTCGTCTGAAGGACAAATTTCCTAATTGTTGGAAATCACCGCGCTAACCCTAAGCTCACCCTGTCAAGTTCCCTTTAACTGAGACGGGAATATATTGCGGCACCAACAAACGGATAGGACGACTCGGCGCGCTCGACCCGCGGCGATGAACCCATGAGGCTGCGTCATGTTAGCAGCTCGACCGCAGCGTGCTTGGTCGAGGTGATGTTGGGATTTAATAACTGAAGGATAACGGGTCAAAATCATCTTTGTCCGCCACGAGCAACTTCATCACGACCCGGACAATCCCCGCAAGTTCTACCCGAACGACAATCTTGCCCAGATGGGACATACCATCGAATCCAGTAGAGGCGTGGGATAGGCCCTTCTGGCTCTCCCCCAGGGGTTTTTGCACGACGGGCGCCCCAATGACCTCGTATTCTGATTGCAACTTCAAGCTTGTAGCCACTAGACTACTCGAAAACCGAGCGCCTCTGGTGAAATGTGACAGTTGTGCATGAAAGTTTGACAAGAAAAATGGCGAACGGTATAATGACGGTTGCGTTCGCATGCCTCATATTTGGCAATCGCGAGTTAGTGTAGAGGAGTAAGCCGGAGCCGGTATCCGATCACTCAAGCTGTCATCGGATTATGACATACACCTGGTCGGCCTGTGGATGCGCTGACCAGGATTTCTATTTCCGGGGGAAGTAGGGGATGACCGGCGCGAATAACGATCTGAATGAATTCCTTTCCCAAGGAGAATTGATCGCTGCTCCCGAAAGGGGCGATCTCCTTCAAGGGACCGTCATTGCACTCGACCCTTCAGGTTTGATTATTGACCTGGGTTTGAAGCGCGATGGCATTGTGCTGAAAGCGGACCTTGACAAATTACCTGATCAAGAAGGCAAATTCGGGGTGGGCGACGATATATCCGTAATGGTCGTCGATCCCCTCGATCGCGACGGCAATCTTCAGGTATCCATATCGCAAGCTCGCGAAAGTGGAGATTGGCTCGAAGCCCGTCGACTGCTGGAGACAGATGAAATCATCAATGCCGCAGCGACGGATTTCAATCGGGGTGGTCTGCTCGTTCCTTTCGGCAGATTGTGGGGCTTCGTACCCGCCTCTCATCTTAGCGGGATACCGCGTGGGATCGACGAAGAAGGCCGCCATGAGTATCTTCGTAAGCTTGTCGGTCGAGAGATGCCCTTCAAGATAATTGAGGTCGATCCTCAACGTAGGCGGCTTGTTTTCTCGGAAAGGAAAGCGATCCGCCAATGGCGTCAGCACAAAAAATCCCAGATCATCGCGACGCTTAAAGAGGGGGAAGTCTGCAAGGGCATCGTCACGAGTTTGCGGGAATTCGGCGCTTTTGTCGATATCGGCGGAGCCGATGGATTGATCCACATTTCGGAGTTATCGTGGACAAGAGTGGAGGATCCTTCCCAGATCGTTCAGATTGGCGATGAGGTGGACACACTCGTCATCAGGCTCGATCGTGAGGCGAACAGAATTGGATTGAGCTTAAAAAGACTCGAGTCGAACCCCTGGGACGGGATCCAGGATCGGTTCATAGAAGATGATGTCGTGGAAGGTAAAGTCTCATGTCTTTCTTCTTCGGGTGTGTTCGTGAAGATCGAGGATAACCTGGAAGGGCTGCTCAAGAATATTGAAGGTCCCGACGATCTTCTCCCAGGGACAGATGTGAAAGTTCGATTGATAACTATAGACACTGAAAAAGAACGAATAGATCTGGAGCTCATTACGAGCGATGACTAATGACATACGGACGAATATGGACATGGTGGGAGGTGAGTTAAATTGACGACGGTTATAGCCCGTCCTAATGAATCGCAGGAGCAATTGCTGCGGCGATTTCGAAAGAAAGTTGCAAAAAGTGGGCTTCTAAGCACGGTTCGAAGGAAGCGATGGTTCGTATCAAAGAGTGAACTACGCAGAATCCAGCGAAAGAAAGCCATCCGACGTTTAAAAAGACGCGAGCGGAAGGCTACTTCACGGCGACGCAGGTGAGTTATTGCCGTTGTGAATATCCTGGTTGGTGGAGGATTTCACTCGGAGGGTGGAATGACTAAAAAAGAAGAGAAAATCGTACTTGAAGGGACCGTCATCGAAGCCCTCAAAGGTACCCAGTTTCGCGTTCAATTAGACAACGACCATGAAGTCCTTGCTTATCTCTCTGGGAAGATGAGGCGGTATTATATTCGCATCTTGTTGGGAGATAGGGTGAAGGTCGAAGTGTCACCGTATGACCTCACGCGAGGTCGTATCACATATCGTTACAGGAAACAGTCACCTGCACGAACTGGGAGATAGGCATTCACCCTTCTTGACGCAAACACCATACCCAAGCCCGTTCTCAGTTGTTTGAGAGCGGGCTTTTTCGAAAGACCAGGGCGCGCCATTCATCCTCAGCATCTATCTCATCGAGGATGAGACCTATTTTCTCAGCAAGTTCAAGCAGTGGATCGACCTGGTCGAAGAGAATCCCTGAGAGGATTATCGTACCCTCTGGTCGAAGGGCGTCTGACATTCCTCCCTCCAAAAGTGAGGTGAGGACGGGTGCGAGAATATTCGCGACGAGTAGTTCAACGGGCCTGATGTTGTTTGAACCAACGACTTCTGATAAGTCACCAACATGGAGCTGAACGCACGTTGATACATCATTCCTGTCCAAATTATCACTTGCGACGTCTATTGCATCCGGGTCCGTATCCAACGCCCACACACGGTCTGCGCCGAGTCTCGCAGCGGCGATGCTCAGAATGCCTGATCCGGTTCCGACATCGAGCACTCGATCTCCTCGCTGTAGGTGCGTCTCCATAGCTTGTAGACACAGCTTCGTGGTGGGGTGCGTTCCGGTTCCGAATGCCATCCCAGGTTCGAGTATGATCGGGTGACGATCCGATTCTGCCACCGTCATCCATGCAGGGATGATGAGCAAACTTTCGCCGACAGGGATCGGTCGATAGTGATCCCGCCAGGCATGTTTCCAATCACCATCTTCAATGAGGCGATACTCGGCTTCGGGCAGGGGACTAATTTGGCCTAAGTGCCAGAGTCCTTCTTCAACCTTGGACTTTGCGGCATGGATGTCACCTTCGATGGGTACATAGACTGTAACCTTAATCCCCGCGTCAGGATGATGCTCATCACCTGGCAGCCATTCAAGAGCTACACCTTCGGAGGCGTATCGGGCGAAGAGTTCGGCAACCGCTTCCGCGAGTTCGCCGTTCACGTTCAGGGATACCTCGAGCCATTTCAAATGGCTTATGCCCCAAATATTTCTTTTAGGTTTTCGAAGAAACTTCGTTCATGGGGATGAACTTCAGTGCCCAGGGTCTCGGCTAAATCTTCGAGAAGTTTCCGCTGTTCTTTTGAAAGTTTCCTGGGAATATCAACAGAGATGATAACAAGTTGGTCGCCCCTACCGTTTTTCCTTAGATGAGGGACGCCTTTATTTCGAAGACGAAGAATTTTTCCTGATTGTGTGCCCGCCGGGATGGTCAGCGGATCATCTCCATCGAGCGTGGGGATAAGCACATCAGCGCCCAAGGTTGCCTGCGCAATGTTGATACCCAGGTCGAGGAGGATATCGTTCTTCTGGCGGCGAAAGTACTTGTGCGGCTTCACATGGATGACGACATACAAGTTGCCCTGAGGTCCTCCGTTTAAACCGGGCTCGCCTTCTGAGGGGATTCGGATCTGTGTCCCATCATCGACACCGGCCGGAATTTCGATCGATTTCTTCACCCTTCGTCGTTCCAACCCTCGTCCGTTGCAGGTGGTACAAGGGGTCGAAACCGTCTCCCCTCTTCCGCCACAGGTTGGACAGGTGCCGACGTTTACCATCGAGCCTAAAAAAGTTTGACGCACTTGGCGAACTTCGCCGCTGCCCTGGCATGTCCCACATCGAATGGGCGTTGTGCCAGGTTCGGCGCCGGAACCCTTACATGCAGAACAAAGTTCCTGACGCGTAAACTCGATCTCACTCTCAATCCCAAAGACTGCTTCCTCGAAATTGAGCGTAAGATCGTAGCGCAGGTCTGCTCCCCGTCGGGGCACATTCCTGCGTCGGCGTCCACCACCACCCATGCTGAAACCAAAAAATTCCTCAAAGATATCCCCCAACCCGAAATCGAAGTCGAAGTCGATGTTCATACCTTTGAGCCCATCGTGACCGAAACGATCATAGGCCGATTTACGTTCCGAGTCTGAGAGAACTGCGTAAGCCTCATTGATCTGCTTAAACCGATCTGCAGAACCCGGTTCGTTGTTCACGTCTGGGTGGTATTGCTTGGCAAGCCCACGGTAAGCTCGACGGATGTCGTCCGAGGACGCATTCCGATCAACCCCTAGAACCTCGTAATAATCCCGCTTATTTGCCATCGTCTCAATGACCTCTTCTCACGAAGGAGAAGGTTTTATATCTCTTGAACCTCGTCCTCAGAGGAGGCGTCAGGCGCTGGATCGCTCTGTGCTTGATCATCACCATCGCTCTGTGTCCCGCTTTCACTTTGCAGCTCGTCCCCCACCTTTGCGATCGTTTCGGAAAGCGATTCGGTAGATTGACGCAGGATCCCTGTATCCTTTTTGTCGATGGCATTCCGAACATCATCCATGCGAGTTTTGAGCTCACCCTGGATGCTGCTCGAAACTCGATCGCTATAATCCCTCAGAATTTTTTCGGCAGTATAAACTGCCTGGTCGGCTGAATTTCTGGCTTGGGCAACATCTCGACGGGCACGATCATGCTCGGCAAATTCTTCGGCCTCACCCTTCATCCGTTTGACCTCATTGTCAGTCAGCCCGGAGGAAGCATGGATAGTGATGGCTTGCGTGTTGCCGGTAGCCTTGTCAAGAGCGCTTACTTTCAAGATTCCATCCGCATCGATATCAAAGGTAACTTCTACCTGAGGTATCCCGCGCGGAGCAGGCGGAATGCCCTCGAGTGTGAAACGGCCAAGTGATTTATTGTCCGCAGCCATGGGCCGTTCACCCTGGACGACATGAATTTCGACTTCGCTTTGATCGTCAGAGGCGGTTGAAAACACCTGGCTCTTTCGTGTGGGTACCGTCGTATTCCTCTCGATCAGACCTGTGGCGACGCCGCCGAGCGTTTCGATTGAAAGTGTTAACGGGGTGACGTCAAGCAGGAGAATGTCCTTTACCTCACCCCCGAGCACGCCGGCTTGAATCGCCGCACCAATCGCGACAACTTCGTCCGGGTTCACGCCTTTGTGTGGCTCTCGCTTGAATATCTTCTTGACCAAATCCTGTACTGCAGGCATTCTCGTCATCCCACCAACAAGGATGACTTCATCGATGTCTTCGGGTGTGAGGCCGGCATCCGTTAGAGCTTGTTTACATGGCGCGGTGGCGCGCTCAATCAAATCATCTGTAAGTTGCTCGAGCCGGGAACGCGTCAGGGTTACATTGAGATGTTTTGGGCCAGAGGCATCTGCGGTGATGAATGGAAGATTTATCTCTGATTGCATCACGGTTGAAAGCTCAATTTTTGCTTTTTCAGCCGCTTCTTTCAACCGCTGAAGAGCCTGGCGATCCGAGCGGATATTGATCCCCTGGTCTTTGTGGAATTCCTCGGCTACGTATTCGATGATCCGTTGATCAAAGTCATCTCCACCCAGATACGTGTCGCCGTTCGTCGCTTTAACTTCGAATACGCCCTCACCGACGTCCAGGATCGAGATATCGAACGTGCCGCCCCCAAGATCGAATACTGCGATGGTCTCTTCCACGCTCTTATCCAGTCCATAGGCTAAGGAAGAAGCTGTAGGCTCATTGATAATCCTGAGAACTTCCAGCCCAGCGATCTTGCCCGCGTCTTTTGTCGCATTTCGCTGCGCATCGTTGAAGTAGGCCGGGACTGTAATTACAGCCTGGGTGATGCTCTGACCGAGATAAGCCTCCGCATCGGACTTAATCTTGGCAAGAATCATCGCGGAAACCTCCGGTGGCGCATACTCTTTCCCCCCGATAATAACGCGCACATCGCCGTTAGGCGCCTCTGTGACCCTATAGGGGACGATATCAAGTGCCTGCTGGACTTCGTTGTCACTATATTTCCGACCCATAAATCTTTTAATAGAGAAAACCGTGTTTTCTGGGTTTACGATAGCTTGACGGCGGGCGACCTGTCCGACCATTCTTTCGCCCGTTTTAGGATTTGTGGCGACAACTGAAGGTACCAACCGTCCGCCCTCAGACGATGGTATTACGGTTGCCTCCCCGCCTTCCATCACGGCAACGACAGAGTTTGTTGTGCCTAGGTCGATACCAATTATCCTGGCCATTTTTGAGCCCTCCTATTTCGCAACACGAACGAGTGCAGGTCGAAGGACGCGCTCGCCCAATGTATAGCCTCGCTGGGTGAAATCGATGACGTAGCCGCTCTTAAAATGATCGTCTTCCTCGAAGGAAATTGCCTCGTGGTAATTTGGATCGAAGGGTACATTCTCTGGCTCGATCGTTTCTACGCCTTCAGCCTCGAGAAGTGTAATAAATTTCTGGTAAATCAGATCGATCCCAGCGACCCAGTCTTGGGTGTCCTCTCCATTGACTGGTTCGGAAAGTGCACGAGAGAGATCGTCGACGATCCCAAGATAACGTGTGATAACCTCGCCCGTGATCCGCTTCCGAGCATCTTTCCCTTCCCGTTCGACCCGTTTCTTGTAATTTGCGAATTCGGCTCGCGCCCGCTGCCAACCATCCAGGTATTCTGCGGATTCACCCTCCAGACGCTCGATCTGCTCTTCCGAGCTCTCGTCAGAGGGTTCCCCTGGTTCAGCGGCGCTGGCATCCTCATTGCCGTCGTTGGTGGTCTCGCTTTCGACAGCATTGCTCTCGATGAGTTCCTCTTCGGTCGAGGCCTCATTCTCTTTTATTTCCTTTTCTTTTTTGGTCATTGATGCTCCTCGTTATTAGTTTGCATCGATTAAGATTAATTAGAAGTGCCTGCGCTAGGCAGCAAAAGTGTCAATCACAAAATCGCTTAATAAGCCTGCGACATAGCGCACGGTTGAGATCGTGCGACGGTACGCCATTCTTGTAGGACCCAGAACGCCAAGCGCGCCCGTGGCGTAACCGGGGGCGCCGTAGCGAGCCAACACTATTGTGCACTCACGCAGCTCTTCCCAGGCGCCCTCGCCGCCGATGACAACTTGGACTCCACCCACGTTTGGGCTGAGGACATTCGCGAGAACCTCCTCCAAGAAGCTCCGCTCTTCAAGCAGCCTGAGCGTGTTTCTCGCTGCATCCGTGTCTGCGAACTCGGGCTGCGCAAGTACGTTGGTGATGCCGTCGCGATAGATTTCTCCTGTCCAGACAGCGTCAGCTCTGGCCATCACTTCAGCGACTAGCTTCATGACATCAAATGGAAGATCCGCGAATTCCTGACCTTGATGGGGGACCTCCTCGGAATTCTTTCCCCTACAGGCTGTAGTAATTTGCGACGCAGCGAAATCGAGTTGACCCTGATCCATCGGTTCGGCCAGGGTAAGGACTTGTTGCCGTACCTCACCGCCCTGCAGTACGAGCACCAGCAGAACCTGTGGTCCTCGGGTGGAGATAAGCTCGAGATGCTTAAAAATTGCTCTTGCAGGTCGCGGCGTTGTTGCGAGTGAGGCCACCTGTGATTGTTGCGCCAGGATCGAAGCGCTCAGGCGGACCCATTCTTCGATATCAGCAGGGGCTTGGTGGAATTGATGGGAGATCAACCGCTTCTCAGCGGCGGGGAGCTCGGTCTCACCGAGCAACCTGCGGACGAAGTAGCGATATCCATCTTCGGTCGGTACCCGCCCAGCAGAAGTGTGCGGCTGGCGCAGCAGCATGGCATCCGTCAACACGCACATTTCGTGGCGGACCGTCGCAGGGCTCACATCGAGACCGTAACGGGAAACAAGCCGCTTCGAACCAACCGGCTGGGCAGTTTCGTTATATTCGTGGACGATGAGCGCCAAGATCGTCTCCTGGCGATTTGTTAATTCTCCCAAACCACCCTCTCAATAAGTTAGCACTCTCAATGTGAGAGTGCTAAAATCCAACATTCCATCATACCACACGGTGCGGAACAGCGTCAAGCAGGCTGTTTGGGGAGGGCCGATGAAGGTGCATTATCTCGGGTAAGATTCACCTTTTCCGAGCGCTCAAATGGGTGAATCAAACGGGAACCGCTGAGTACGCAAAAATATCGTGGCGCGAGGATGACTGAATTGGCCATCGTTGAATTTGTCGAAGGGTTGACAAATGGACCCACGGTGGGTAGATTTACACATCGATGAAACTTTTGAGGTAGATAACTTATGGCAACAATAACAGATTTGACCGATGCGACGTTCGAGCCGGAGGTCGTGGAAGAAGGTGGGGTTGTACTTGTCGATTTCGGAGCCGAATGGTGCCATCCATGCAAGCAGCTCGACCCCGTTGTAGAGGAGCTGGCTGACGAATGGGATGGGCGTGTCCGGGTCATGAAGCTTGATATCGACAACAATATAGATTCAACCATGAAGTATCAGGTCATGGGGGTCCCAACACTTATTCTCTTCAAAGATGGCGAACCCGTGGAAAGGTTGACGGGTTTTATGCCGAAGAAGAAGATCCTCGATAAGCTTTCACCGCATCTGACCTGAGGCGAATTCGCGCTATTGACGAGCGTCCCAGCAGAGCATATACTCGAAACAATTCCATATTCTAAAAAGCGTTGAAGAGGATGAGTAGACGCTGTTCAAACGGTACAGAAAGCGGGGAGGCTGAGAGTCCCGCCCGTGAAGTAGCGTCGAATGGACCTTGAAGCTGCAGTGCGAGACACGAGTTCCTCATCAGCAGGTCTCAAGTCTCCACAACTGCCGGGACCGACCCGTTATCAAGGAATTCAGCCTGGTACCAATTCACAGCTGAGTATAGAGTGAGGTTCGGGGAAGTCTTGTTCAGATCTGACCGAACCTAATCGGGGTGGCACCGCGGGCATAAGGCTCGTCCCCAGTCGGGGAGGAGCTTTTTTGATTTATACCTTTAGGAGGAATTGAACATGGGAGAACAAAAGAAACGGATTCTTACTGGCGATCGACCGACAGGACAGATGCACCTGGGGCACTATGTAGGCTCGCTTCAGAACCGAGTGAGGCTTCAGGATGAGTATGAAAGCTTCTTCATCATCGCGGATCTGCATACGCTCACGACACGTCCCGACAAAGAGTCTATCGCAACCATCGGGGGTAACGTGAAAGAAATGCTGATGGACTACCTCGCCGCAGGGATCGACCCGGAGAAAAGTGTCATTTTCCTTCAATCGGCGGTTACCCAGACGTACGAGCTTAATCTCATTTTTGAGATGCTCGTTTCCGTTCCCCGCCTGGAGCGTATTCCCAGCTTGAAGGATATGGCGAAGGCGGCCAATCTGGAAAGGATGCCCTTCGGGCTTCTTGGGTACCCTGTGCTCCAGACTGTGGATATCCTTCTTCCTCGAGCGAACCTCGTCCCGGTCGGCAAGGATAACGAAGCTCATGTGGAAATCTCTCGTGAGATCGCTCGGCGGTTCAACAATCTCTACGGAGAAGTCTTTCCAATTCCGGATGTGATGATTGGGGAAGTGCCGACGTTGATTGGGACGGATGGACAAGCCAAGATGAGTAAGTCATTGAATAACGCCATCTTTCTCGCCGATGATCCGGACACGGTAGAGAAAAAAGTGAGAGGGATGTATACGGATCCTAACCGGGTAAGCGCTGATATTCCGGGCACCGTCGAAGGGAATCCGGTTTTCATCTACCATGATGCTTTCAATCCCAATGTAGAGGAAGTCGATGAGTTGAAAGAGCGTTACCGGAAGGGGAAAGTGGGGGATGTCGAGGTCAAAACAAAACTCGCCGCGGCTATCAACGCATTTCTCGCCCCTATTCGAGCGCGGCGTTCAGAATACGAGAAGGACCCTTACGTGGTTGAAGACGTACTGCTGGAGGGTACGAGACGGATGAAGGATGAAGCCGGGGAGACGATGGCGCTGGTCCACGATGCTATGTCGATGTACCGTCTAAAATTCTGAGTTTCTGGATCTGTGGTTGAGCATTCTGGCTGGTGGGGGGCGAAATTTAACAGCAAGCGAAGGGAGATTCGCTAGTGTATAATCCTCTCAGCTTGAGGATAAAGATATAATGGCCAAAAAGAGATTGCGCGTTCTGGTCGCTAAGCCTGGTCTCGATGGACATGATCGAGGGGCGATGGTGGTTGCAAGGGCGCTGCGCGATGCAGGGATGGAAGTCATTTACACCGGATTGCGTCAGACACCTGAGATGATTGCCGAATCAGCGCTTCAGGAGGATGTGGATATCGTCGGCTTATCTATCCTGTCAGGCGCGCACATGGTGCTTGTCCCGCTCGTGATCGAACTCCTCCATCAGCAAGGTCAGGAAGAAGTTAAGGTGATCCTGGGCGGCATCGTACCAGATGAGGACGTGGATCAACTCAAGGAAATGGGCGTTGCTGCCATCTTTGGACCGGGAACAAGTACGCAAGACATCATTCAAATTGTTTTTGAAATGAGCGGTGCAGAGGCCGTATAATCTGCGAATGACGCTGCCTGAGCGTGTATTAGCTGGCGAACGACTAGCCATTGCTCGCCTGATGACTCTTATCGAAAACGAAGCCCCTGAGGGACTTGATGCCTTGGGGGCTCTTTATGAACACACAGGTCGGGCGCATTTGATCGGTATTACGGGGGCGCCAGGTACCGGAAAGTCTACACTGGTCAATGGCCTCGCAAAACATTTCAGATCTTCGCAACCTCAGTGGGTCGATGCCATTCCCAAAGTAGGCATCATCGCCGTTGACCCCAGCAGCCCATTTTCTGGTGGCGCTATCCTGGGTGATCGCATACGTATGCGCGATCTAGCGGGCGATAATGGTGTATTTATCCGCAGCATGGCGTCTCGGGGCGCATTAGGAGGGTTGGCGCGTGCTACTTCGGATCTTGCCGATGTATTGGATGCTGCCGGATACGATTTGATCATCATCGAAACCGTCGGAGCGGGGCAGGCAGAGGTGGATATCGCCAGCGCGGCCCACACCACCGTTGTCATCTCTTCACCCGGGCTTGGGGACGTCATCCAGGCGAACAAAGCGGGGATCCTCGAAATCGCCGATATTCTTGTCGTGAATAAGGCCGACCTCCAGGGCGCCGAAAACACCATCCGAACGCTTGAAATATCCCTTTCCATGGCAAACGGCTCCCAGGTTCGGGTTGAAGGGATCGAGGGCTCTCCCTGGGTCATCCCCGTAATGGCGACCGTCGCTACCAAAGGTGAAGGAATTAATGAGCTTGCTGAAGAGATCGTGGCTCATCGTGCATACCTCACCGAAAGCGGTGTCATGGAGACACGTGAACGGGGGAGAATCAAGAATGAGATGATTGAATTGATGCGAGAAAGCCTCATGAGGAGATATCACGATAGCCACACCGAGGCTGAGTTCGAAACTCAACTCGAGGCAGTCCTGGCAAAAGAACGTTCTCCACGGCAAGCCGTTGCCATCATGCTCGAGGAGTTGTCCCCATGATCTACGGGAAGGATGTGCGCTTGCGAGCCATAGAGCGTGACGATCTGCCACGCTTTGTATCCTGGTTCAACGACGCTGATGTTCGTGACGGGCTTAGCCAATTTCTGCCTATGAGCCTGGCGGAGGAAGAAAAATGGTTTCAAGATATACTCAGCCGTGAGCCTGTAGAAAAACCGTTTGCCATCGATGTACTCGAAGATGAAGCATGGGTCCACGTGGGTTCTGCGGGTTTATTCACATTTGATCACCAGGCAAGGCGAGCTGAACTAGGTATTGCCATCGGCGCAAAAAAATACTGGGATCGCGGATATGGAACCCGCGCCGAAAGACTCTTGCTGCATCATGCTTTCGACAACCTCAATCTTAATCGAGTAGGCCTCGTCGTTTTTTTGAAACAACCCTCGAGCGATTGATGTATATAAGAAGGTCGGTTTTGTCGAAGAAGGAAGGATGCGCGAGTTTCACTTTTCCGGAGGAAAGTATTGTGATACGCTGATAATGAGCGTGCTGCGACGCGAATGGGAGAGCTCAGAGAATGGCTAAAGCGAAGACAGGGCAAGCGTTCGGACATGGCGACATCAAGCTGTTTGCTGGCTCAGGATCTCCTGATCTTGCCAGAGAAATCAGCGACTACTTGAATGTGCCTCTTGAGGATTATGAACTGGTTGAGTTCCCAAATGAAAACCTGTTCGTGAAATTAAAGAAAAGTATTCGGGGTCAGGATGTCTACCTCATCCAGTCTATGGCATCACCAGTTCATCGGAACATCATGGAAATGCTTTTGATGATCGACTGCCTTAATCGTGATTCCGCGGGTAGGATCACAGCTGTCTTTCCCTACATGGCCTACGCTCGATCCGATAAAAAGGATCAGCCGCGCGTGCCCATTACTGCGCGGCTCATCGCGGATATGATCGAGGTCGCCGGAACGGATCGATATATGACCATCGATCTCCACGCGGGCCAAATCCAGGGTTTCTTCTCAATCCCGGGCGATGTGCTCACAGCTTTTCACATGTTGAGCGATTATTTCCTGGAGAAGGATTTGAAAAACGGTGTGGTTGCGACTGCGGATCTGGGTTTTGCGAAAAAGGGTCGGAATTTTGCGGCGAAACTTGGGCTTCCACTCGCCTTCGTCGAGAAACGCAGGAAGGGAGATCATCCCCGGGCGAAGGCTCATTCGGTCATTGGAGATGTGAGTGGCAAGGATGTTATCCTGGTAGATGACGAGGTTCTTACAGGCGGTTCCGTATGTGAGGCCGTTGATATCTTGAAAGATCATGGTGCCAACGACGTCTACCTTTCGTTTACCCATGCCTTGCTTGTGCCGCCCGCGTTCGAAGAAATTCGAGCACATCCGATCAAGGAAATTGTAACTACGAACACCCTGCCAATATCCCCAGAAAACAAACTTGATAACATGACCATCCTGTCTGTCGCACCGCTCCTGGGTGAAGTAATTCTGCGCGCCCACGAAGGAAGATCTGTCGGAGAGCTGTTCAACGAGTGAAGAGCCTCGAAGCAAGCTGCGGGGCATCATCCAAGGAATAAGCTCCCCCGATTGCCATTCATCTCCACAGCGTGCTAGAGGGTATTTTGGCTTTTTCCCATAAGGCTGCCTGGGCGCATCATCCAATCGCACAGTTTTAATAGATTTCCTGCACGCCACCCAGCATCGGTCAGATTAGATTGGGGGAGAGGCACGAATCTCACAGAGAATAATCTGTGGGATTTTATGATCTTGAAATATCAAAGCACGCGGAGCAGAGTCTCTACGGAGGGTCGATCGGAGGGATCCATACTCCGGTGGATGAAGCGTATGATGGAATCCTCGTCGATGATCACATCCCCCCCCAAGCTGGGCAGAATCCTCTTGTATCCCTCGCCATTTTCGACCTGAAATGAGCAGCTTAACGTAGGTGAAAAAAGTTTTCGGACCCCAGGCTCTAAGGTACGATCGGTGAAATCCATACGCTTCATAGGCTTCTCGACCAGGATCAAGAAGGATCGGAAAATCAACACAGGTTTCTTCCATCCACATCGTCGCCAGTTTCTGAGAACCGAAGGAAACGACTGCGATGTCGATGGCTTTGGCTGTGAATTCTGTAGCTCTCGCGCAGACCTGCGCGACATGCTCGCGACAGGGCAGTCAACCTGTGTGCCGTAAGAATATCAGCAGCAATGATCTGCCGCGATAATCACGCAGCGAGACTTGTTCGTTATCGAGAGATAACAGGTTTGAATTCGGGCGCTAAATCCCCGACTTTTACCATTCAATTTCCTTTCATACACACACGTTATCGGTATATTGCATTCTGGAATTCAAAATATAGGGTTTCCAAGCGGTGAGGTCCCGCGCCCGATTTGCACGTACATAGTAGTGCCTGGCCACGTCGCCCTGTTGTTCCGGGTTTAGATCATCCAGGCGCCCACCCTCGAGTCGATGTTTGATTAAACCAGATTCTCCTCCATATTTATAGGCATCCTTCCCGTGGCGTGCATGCGCCCGAATGGATTTGAACAACGTTCTGGCCCCCACATGCTCAAACTGCCAGACATGGGTCAGTTCATGGATCAACCAGGCCCTATCCCGCAGCCGGAGATCCGGAGCCTCGCCCGTAGATGTACGAATCGTCCCCGGGAAGAATACCCCATATCCGAGTGTAATCGCCTGGTTCAAGACCGGTTCTTCTCGCAGCAGAAAAGCTGCAGCATGTGCGAAGACACCCAGCCATTGGGCTTCTTCGTAGATCACCACGTCCCGGTAGTTAATGGAATATCCGAATACGCTTATGGCCTCATTAATTTCGCGGCGAGTCAGTCTTCGTCGGTTCATTCATCCACTCACTGTGAGCAGCAATGCTCTCATCCATGATATCAGGAGGAATCGCATTATCCCTATATCTCGCCTCGTTACTCGGGAAATGATCGATCATCTTCGAAATGCGAAACTCTCACAGGAGATCTGGTCGGAGATTGGATCGTCCAGGTCGTCATTAGATTTCAACATCAGATGTCCGAAGATAGATTCGTGAATTGAGGGATTTGCAGAGAATCGGGTTTCGCGGGTGAGTTGCCGTGCTCGATCAAGCCTGAGCCGCTTCAAGCTTTTTCCTGAGGGTTAAGATAACTCCGAAGAGGGGAAATGCATCAGGGCATTCGTATTCACACAAACCACACCCGCCACAGGTGGACAGCCACGAGGTGAGGTCTTTGCGATCAGGAATATCTGAGCGTGGTCCCGTGCAGGGTGAAGAAGGGCAATGCGCCAGGAGGCGTGCGTGGCAGGACGTACATTCTGCCAGATGCGCTGAGAGCGCATCCAGGGTGCTGATTTCAACGTCCAATTTTTCTTCGGTTTCCTCGATAGATCGAGAACGCCAGGATACCAGCTTGCTGAGAACCTCCCTCCGACGGCTTATAACTTCATCCGGCACATCCTCTACGGAGAATCGTGCCTCGATGGCGTCGATGCTGGCACGAGTGCGGAGGGACACGCCTATATGTTCACTCGTCTGCAAGCCGAATAATTCAAAATAGAGATCCAGGTTCTCGGCAAAGGGGCGTTCGCAGAGTTGGCAGCCGATGCGGTACCTGCTGGGCAGGATGCCACCCAGTCTTGCGAATCGGAGAGTTTCCTGGGTCACCACACCGCGTTCATGTTCCGATGATCTGAACGCGAAATCATCGCTTTCATAAACAGCAAGACAATCAGAACTAATCAGGAATTGGTTTACGAGGTCAACCCCCGCGTCTTCCGCGATGATGTGCAAACTCCTCACTTCACAAGGATGCAGGAAAATTCCTACCTTATGTTTCTCCTCTTCTATCAAGCACGCCAACACCTCGCCAGCATGATTTCTTTCCATGAAGGGTGCAAATGGATCTGCGTTCTTTATTTCGTTTTTATCGAAGAGCCAGCGGAGTTGGGGGGTTGGGTTTTCTGGAGTCCATACTGGTACGTATATCGACTCGAGCGATTCCACATCCCATACTTCATACAGGACCTCCCTGACCAGACCGAGAGGTCCTGAATCTCCAACCTTGAGTAATCTATGATCGTTCATCTGTGGCAACCTCTCGTGACCCCCCTCGATTCGATTTGGCGGCGAGAATGACCTCCGCGATATCTTGAGTGGCGATCTGATCGCTGAGTCCCTTGCTTTTGATCCCATCCTCAAACATGATCAGACAATATGGGCAGGCCGTCACGATGACATCGGCGTTTGTCTCGTTCATCGCCTGGTCCAGTCGTCGGTGATTTATCCTCGTATTGGGATCGATCTCCATCCACATGTGGCCGCCGCCTCCCCCGCAGCAAAATGCGTCCTGGCATCGAAGTTTCATTTCCTCTAATTCGAGGCCAGGGATACTGGTGAGAGCCGCGCGGGGTTCTTCGTAGATATCGTTGTATCGGCCGATGTAGCAGGAGTCATGGAATGTGTAGCTCACGTCATCTGGGGCAGCTCCACATTCGATTTTACCCTCTGAAATTAACTCGGCGATGTATTTGGTGTGATGGAGAACCTCATAGGCGCCTCCGAAGTGAGCATATTCGTTCTTGAGTGTATTAAAACAGTGGGCACATGCGGATACGATCCTGTTGAAACGGACCGACTCAAAGGCAGCTATATTCTCCTCTACCATGACCTGGAAAACATACTCGTGCCCCAGCCGTCGTGCGGTCTCACCACAACAGCCTTCAGCTGTGCCCAAGATGGCGAAGTCGACATTAGCCTGATCCAGGAGTTCACAAAGCGCCTTTCCAGCTTCCTGACTGCGGCTGTCGTAGCCATATGCGCAGCCGACGAACAGTAAAATATCCGTTTCGTCTCCCGGTTCCAGAACGCGGACGTTAAGTTCCTTTGCCCACGGTGCTCGCTCTTCAATTGGAAGCCCCCATGGATTTCCCCGGCGTTCCATTTGCATGAGGGTTTCACCCAC
>SDBS01001428.1_pt1 | contig 24253 bp, 19 predicted proteins | sample 2277091 | NCBI WGS metagenome assembly SDBS01 (sample SAMN10404972, study PRJNA504765) | marine sediment metagenome | isolation source: marine sediment core GS10_PC15, 163 cmbsf | place: Arctic Ocean: Southern Knipovich Ridge | collected 2010
AAGGTCCTAAATCTCAGGCTCTGTACCGAAGGGTAGACACAGAGCGGTGAATGGTGATCACTATCTCTGTTCTACCCTTTTTCAGTACTTATTGTCTAGTATATGTAACAGGGCACGTCACCATCCCTAATTTAGTTATTATTCTCAAGAGCTAAGATCAGGTTCTTAGTTTTCCCTGCCAATGATATGTCCCCGGCAGGTCAATACCAAAACGGCGCAGCACTGCATATACAGTTTGCCCGACTAAATCCTCAATCGTTTCTGGTCTGCTGTAATAGATCGGTAAAGGCGGCATGATTATCGCGCCGCTTTCAACCGCTGCCAGCATTCTTTCCAAATGCCCGTGATGCAAAGGTGTTTCCCTTACCATCAGTATCAGCGGCCTACCTTCCTTCAACTGCACATCTGCAGATCTTTCAATTAAGTTCTTATTGTAGCTCAGGGACACAGCCGCCAGGGTTTTTATTGAGCAAGGAGCGATGATCATCCCGCTGACCGGATAGGATCCGCTGGCGATTGCTGCACCGATAGCCTTGTGGTCATAAACAATATCTGCCAAGTCTCTCACCTGCTGGAGACTGTAATCAGTTTCCTGCTTGACAGTAATTTCCCCGGGCGGAGAGATGATCAGATGAGTTTCATATTCAGTCTGCTCTGCGAGTATTTCTAATAAGCGGATTCCATAAATCGCCCCACTCGCTCCGGTTATTGCAATTATTACCCGTTTTGGTGTTATTTCCATATTTCTTCACCTAGTCCCTAATTGGATATAACCAGCGTTGTGACAGGTTTTTGATTTTCTTTTATTCTGTTGTTGAGGAAGATTTTCATTTTATCAATTCTTAATTCCGTCAAGGCCAATTCAACTAAGCGATCTGATAAGGGAACACCCTTATGATCCCGCCACCACAGAATGGATTGCGCCACCGTGGATCAAAATATCATTCAGGATATTCATTTACAACTGATCCATTTCCGCTTTCAGCCATCCTGCCTGAATGGGCAAACGGTAGGCACGGATGCCGGTCGCATGAAATACCGCATTTGCTATCGCTGGAGCGGTGGAGATCATCACAGGTTCAGCAAGGTTTTTTGCACCAAAAGGACCTTCGGGAAGATTGGTTTCAATAAAAGTGGTCTCAAATTCAGGCATATCCAGGGTAGTTGGGATCCTGTATTGGGATAATCTTACCTTTTGCGGGATCCCGTTTTTATACTCAAAACCTTCCGTTAGAGCAAATCCAATTCCCTGAGCGATCCCACCCAGCATTTGCCCCCGGGCACCTTTAGGGAACAAGATCTTCCCTCCATCATGAGCAGACCAGATCTTTTCCACCTGAACCTGTCCTGATTCTTTAGATACCGCAACCTGTGCTGCCTGAGCTCCATAACTGTAGGTAAAATAAGGAATCCCTGTTCCAGTCTCAAAATCCCAGTGAATTTCTGGAATCTGCCAATAGCCCCTCTCAAATAACTGTAAACCCAGTTCAAAAGCATGATCCACAACATCATCAAAGAAAACGGGCTCTTCGTCCGGACCGATAAAGAGCTCCTCCTTACGGTTAATCTGTTCAGGGAAACAACCCATCATCTCGCTGGCCGCCAGCAGGAGGGTTTTGTTGATTTTTTCTGCGGCGACCATGGCAGCATTTCCCCCCACAAGAGAAGCCCGAGATGCTACAGTAGGACCGGATTCAAGCGCTGTTTGAGTATCCGGGCGGAGCATACTTATCCGTACCGGGTCTACCTTCAGCACTTCTGCAGCGACCAAAGTAAAGATCGTCCGGCTTCCCTGTCCATAATCCGTCAAACCAGACTGCAGTGTAATGGTATGGTCCCGTTCTATATTCAAGGTTGCCCGAGCATAATCCGTGCCCTCACCGCCCAGACCGCTGCCGTGAAAATAGCAGGCTATTCCTAAGCCTCTGAAAATCCCATCAGACCCACGATTTTGCTCAAATTCATTACGGGCCTTGACCCAGTTAGACTTGTCCCGAACCCATTCAATACAACGAGTCAACCCTACCTCATGATTAAGGACATTGCCCGTGAAAGCAGTATCACCCTTCTGGAGACAATTTTTCAATCTGAATTCTACAGGATCCTCACCCACAAAAACGGCTAATTCATCCATGAACATTTCAGATGCAGCCGTAGCCATGGTGTTGCCAAATCCTCGAAAAGCTCCGGAATACCCATTATTGGTATAAACAACATCTGTATCCGCAGTTGCAGCCTGGTAACGATAAGCACCCAATAAATGCATTGTGGCCCGCCAGGCGGCGAGGGTTGTCGTGGAAGCATATCCACCGCTGTCTGCTAGACAGGTTCCTTTCCCTGCCAACAATTTTCCCTCATCATCTACGCCGATATCCAACTCCACAATCCCCGCCTCTCGTTTGTAAGACATCAGCAAAGATTCTTCCCTACTCAGGATTAGTCGAATCGGTCTTCCAGTGATCTGTGCCAATTTCCCTGCCTGGGCAGTTAATTGATAGACATGGTCATCTTTACCACCAAAAGAACCACCTACAGGAGGTTGGATAATCCGAACAAAGTCAGTCTCAAGCTCAAGGACATGAGCAGCATTATCCCGATTAATATGTGGACTCTGGTTGTTGGCGTATATCGTTAGTGATCCATCGGGCTCAGGAATAGCAACCACACCTTCTGTTTCTATACAAGCATGCTCCTGGTGAGCAAAACTATAAGATCTTTTCAGCCTGTGTTTCGCCTTTTCTAAGTATTTTTCAGGATCCCCGATACGAACAATGTGCTGCTCACAGAGATTGCCTGGTTGTTTATGTGGTTCCAAGGGGACAATTGGCGAATCGGCTTCAAGAGCCTTGGTTGGATTTGTCACCACTGGAAGCTCTTCCAGCTCCAAAATTATCGCTGCCACACCAGACTTAGCAGCCTCCAGGGTGTCAGCAGCTACAACAGCGATGGGATCTCCCAGATAACGAACTTTTTGGTTTGCCAAGATAAACGCATCTCTCACTGGCCATCCAAATGATCCACCATCCTTGAAGTCCTCACAGGTGATTACAGCCTGGACCCCGGGAACTTCCATCGCTTGAGCTATATCTAGCTTAATAATGTTTCCATGAGGGATTGGACTGAGCAGAGGTTTAGCATGCAGCGTCCCTGGAAAAACCAAGTCAGCAACATAATGTGCCTTCCCCATCACTTTTTCCAGAGCATCAACGGCTTTACTGGACTGCTTCCCAATGTATTTATGATCAGTCATTAACTTTTCCCTTCTTTCTACGGTGTACCGCTGTGTACTCTACAGCCTCAAAGATTTGTTGGTATCCTGTGCAGCGGCAAAGGTTCTCAGCCAGGTATTCCTTGATTTCCTGCCTGGTGGGATCAAGATTTTCACCCAACAGGGCCTCCGCAGCGATGACCATGCCAGGAGTGCAGTATCCACACTGGGTGGCACCAAAATCAATAAAAGCCTGCTGCATGTCATTAGGGCCATCTTCTTTGTTGTGAATTCCTTCAATTGTTGTTACAACTGCACCATCTAATTGAGCAGCTTTAATCAGACAGGCTCTGGCTAATTCACCATCAAAAATCACCGAACAAGCTCCGCAATCCCCAACACCACAACCCATTTTAGTACCCATTAATCCCAAACGGTCCCTGAGAATTGAAAGTAATGTTTCCTTGGGGATGATTTCAAGTTTGATCTCAGCTTCATTGACAACAAAAGTTACATTCATAAATTTTCCTTATCATACCTGACTGCTACCCCCATCAACTAAGTATACCGAGCTAGTGATAAATCCATTCTCAATCAAATAAGCAATCAATCGGGAAACATCATTTTGTTCTCCAACACGCTGAAGTAGTGACTTTTCCTCCGCCCCAGCCTTATTTCATCAGCCCTATTTTCCGGTAAAGGGACAGTACCAGGGACGATGGCATTTACCCGGATCTCTGGAGCCAATTCACAGGCCATGCTTTTTGTCAAAGATACCAAACCCATATCACTGGCAGTGTGGAGAGCCTACTCTGGCCGCAGCTGAAACGCTGACAGATCCGTAATATTGACAATTTATCCGGATTTCTGAGACTGCAAAACCTTCGCTGTTTGCTGGCTCATCAGACAAGGATCTTTGAGGCTAACCTCCAACAATAGGTTCCAACCCTCATCTGAGATTGAATCAGAGGGATCTTTCCGCCAAACTAAAGCGTTGTTAATCATGACATTAATCCGCCCAAATTTTTCCCGGGGCTTCCACCAGAGCTCGAACAGCCCAAGTGATCTGACCTCGGTCTTATGAGTTAAACACTTCTCGCCAAACGCTTTAATTCCCAGGAGCGATTCCTGCCAGGGAACGCTCTCAATAATAGGAAAAAGCAATTTTCATGATGTTCAAGGTTCAATGCTGCTTACATCACCAGACTCATTACGGCTTTCTGTACATGCAGGCGGTTTTCTGCTTCATCAAATACGACTGAGCGCCATCCTGGCCCCTCTGTCTTATCGATGACATCATTATTTACCTCATCTCCCCGATCCGCCGGCAGACAGTGCATATAAATCGCATTGTCGTTAGCAAGCTCCATTGTCTCCGAGGTGCACTTCCAGGCTTTATTGGTATCAAAAATCTTTTGGGCTTTTTTCTCATCATCCTCACCAACGGGAGGCTTGAAGAACACCTGGGGGCACCAAGCCTTCGGATACACCACATCGGCTCCTTTAAATCCCTCTTCAAAATCATCGGTAATTTTAAAGGATCCCCCCTCGTCTTCTGCATACGTTTGACATTGCTTAATAATTTCTGGATCTAGCTCCATACCTTGCGGGTGGGCCAAGGTAACATTCATGCCCAGCATGGTCGCATACAGAATCGCGGATTGGGGAACAGCCCTGGGTTTGTGAAGACTGGGCGAATATGCCCAGGACATAGTGAAGTTCAAACCATTGAAATCCCCAAAGTTTTCCTTTACAGTCAACATGTCTGCTAGTCCCTGAAATGGGTGATAGATATCATCTTCCATATTCAAAATGGGTATATCACACCAACGGGCAAACTCCTGTATCAGAGCATGAGCTGCACCATACTCCCATTCAACTGGATCGCCATAGCAGCGGATTGCGATTGCATTGCCCATCCGATCCAATACTCTGGCAACATCGGAGACCCGCTCCGTGCTGTAGGCAACTTCCTTTCCTTCCAAAGCAGGCGTGTAAATCGTCTTTGAATCCAGGAAATGGGCATGACCGCCCAGCTGAGTCATCCCTGCCTCAAATGAATTTCGAGTCCGCAGAGATGTGTTGTAGAACAACATGAATAGGGTTTTCGCCCTTAAGAGATCATCGTGATAGATCCCCATATCGTTCTGAAGTTTTAGTTCTCCAGCAATCTCAAGGATTCTTCTTATTTCTCCTGGTGAATAATCTGTCTCTTTGATAAAATTTCTTCCCTTAAAACCCTTTGCCTTCATTGAACATCCTCCAAAATACTAAATTTTGTTTTCCAACCCAGCACAAAATCTGGAAACTTCTACAGGCTCACAAAGATGTTGAAATAAATGGGCTGCTGGTGCCCCATCCATGACTCGGTGGTCAAATGACAGACTCAACACTATTGTCTCTTTTACAATTCCTTTATCGCATTAAATGCCATACAATCTGCCATTATCTTTATGATTTCCAAAGAACCTGGGCCGCCTCGTTAGTTTTCATTTTAAGTGACTCCCAATCGGCACCAATCACCTCACCCTGCTCTACCCTTTGCTCCCCAGCCACCCAAACCGCCGTAATAGAAGCAGCATCACAGTATAAGAGCAGCTGCTCATAAAGATTGTGATCCTCCAGGGGTGTAGGCAATGCTGGCTGAATCAGCTGCAGATCAGCCTGCCATCCTGCTTCAATCCGCCCTACCTCCTGATAGCCCAAAGCTCTCGCCCCTCCCTCTGTCGCCAGGTACCAAACCTGGGAAGCAGGCATGACCCTGGGATCCTGATGGGCGGCTTTATGGATCAGGAATGTACCCCGCATGATCTCATAAAAGTCATCGATATAGCCATCAGAACCCAGGCCAACTGTAACACCAGCTTCAAGTAATTGGGGAACTGGAGCAATTCCTCCGCCTACCTCACAATTTGAAAGTGGCATATGCGTCATACGGGTCCCACAGTCGGCAAGGATTTCAATCTCGCTTTGATCGATTTGTACGCATTGGGACGCGATCATCCGCGTGCTGGCAACTCCAATTTCTTGATAATATTGGATCGTTCGCATACCATATTCTTTCAGACAGTGATCAGGCTCGTAGGTCCCCTCAGAAACATGAGCGTGAAGGGCTACCCCCAAATCTGCTGCCATTTGATCCGCCTGCTGGATAAATTCCTTTGAACAGGTAAAAGTTGTATGATGACACATCAACCCCTTGACCAGATCATCCGTTTTTTGGGCTTCACTGATAAAGTTGGCATTTTCTTCTAACCCCAGCTGCCCGTTTTCTGGACTCACTCGCTCCGTCGCTTCAAAGGAAAGTGTTCCTCGCAAACCCCATTTTCGGACCACCTCTGCCTGGGCAGATAAACAACCCGGGATCGCATGGGGGGCTTCTGTGCAATTATAAAAACTGGTCACACCGCTATCCAGCATTTGCGCACAGCGATAATCCGTGGTGGTATTGATCATCTCTGAATTTAAACGATCCTCCACCAGCGGCCACCAGAACTCTTCTAGAAATGGCCAAAATCCAGAGGGTGCCTTTTCCAGAGGAATCCCGTGGGCAAGGACACCATAGAGATGAGAATGGGCATTCACAAATCCCGGTGCAAGGACCTGTTCAGGGGCACGAATACTCACATCCTCATGATATATTTCTGATAAGACCTGATTTTCAGCAACTTCAGCGATTTGGTCATTTACGATTCTGATACCCCAATGTCTTTTTGGTGGTTCAAGTGGACTGGTGATCAACCACCCGGGAAGAATAATCATCTCTATTCCTTTGTTAACTCACGTTTCAGATAACTGCCTTTGTGTCCTTGATCCTGATACTTTCCATCAGCGGCAATAATGTCACCTCCGGCGATCGTCATTACCACTGCCCCTTGGAGTTCATAGCCATCGTAAGGAGTGTAGTCGACATTTTCTATCAATGATGTATGCAAAATAATTTTTTGCAGATCTGGATCGAACAACACCAGGTCCGCGTCCGCGCCGGGTGCAATCGTCCCTTTTTGGGGATAAAGTCCAAAAATCCTGGCTGGACCCGCACAACAATAATCCACCCATTGTCCCAAAGTGATTTTATTGGGAACAACTCCATAGGAATACATCAGCTCCAAACGAGACTGGATACCTGGAAGACCTCCGGGGATTCTTCGAAAATCGTCCCGGCCAATCGTTTTTTGTCCATCAAAGAAAAATGGACAGTGATCCGTGCCAATGGAGTGAAGCTTGCCAGAACTCAAGCTGTCCCAGAGTGCATTTTGATGTTTTTGACTCCGAAGCGGTGGTGAACATACATATTTCGCGCCTTCAAAACCATCTAATTCATAAAGTTCTTTTGTCAGCAGCAGATACTGGGGACAGGTTTCCCCATAAACCGATTGCCCTCTTTCAACCGCGCTGGCAATCGCGGCCGCGCCTCCCGCAGTCGATACATGGACGATATAAAGCGTCACCCCGGACACTGCAGCTAGTTGGACCACCCGCTGAATTGCTTCATGTTCTGCCTCAGGCGGTCTGCTGAGGGGATGTGCAGCCGGGCTGAGATTACCTGCCCGGATCACTTGTGAGGTAGCATAGTTGACAATAGCATCAGATTCAGAATGAACCAGTACCAATCCACCTGCTCGAGCAACCGCTGCCATAACGTGCAGCATTTCCTGGTCAGTTAGAGCAAAACCCTCATAGGTTGTATACAATTTAAAAGAAGAGGTTCCTTCCTGAATCACGGTGGGGATTTCTTCCACAACGGTGCTGTCCGCTGATCCAAGTGTCATATGGAGGCCAAAATCAATTACCGCTCCTGATTCCGCTTCTTGGCGGCGAGTTTCCCAGGCTTCTATTAACGTTTGTCCTCGTTCGGGCTCGACAAAATCAATCACGCTAGTTGTCCCCCCAACCGCAGCAGCGCGTGTTCCGCTCTGCCAGTTATCGCTGGATGTGGTCTCAGTAGTTGGCATATTCAAATGCACGTGAGGATCCACTGCTCCTGGGAGCACATACAATCCCTCAGCATCGATTCTATCCCTTCCCTGGAGGTTTTGCCCCAGGCATTGAATCTTCCCATCCTGGATGGCTATATCTAACTTTGCAGATTGTTCAAGGCTGAGGACAAAGCCATTGGAAATAATCAGCTCATACTCCATCAACTTTCCAATCCTCCCATATTAATGGTCAGCATCATTAAAGACAGTTTTAAACAAAAACAGATTTTATAAAAACCATTCTCATGAACCTGCATCTATACACATACCGGTTATTCCATGATGACCTCAGGGTTCATTCGGACCCGAATGATATCCTCGTGGATGACATCCAATCGAAATAGTACCTCTTTATCCAGCGATGTTTTGCATTGGAAGGCCACACCGATTTTTTTATAGTGACCCCAGCAGTGGATGGTGTTTGTGGCGCGGTGAGTTGAAGTGTAGTCCAGCGGGGAGATAAAATCATTCCAGGCGAAGGATATGTTCATAGGTGGTGATCATTCCTTAAAAAACGGGCGGTGTTATCACAGAAATCCAGGTGGCGTCCTCATCATCACTGGCACAGCTGAGTTCCTTGAGATTTTCCCCGGAAAAATAAATGGAATCCCCAGGGGTTAAAATGTACTCATGTTCGTTGATAATTAGACGGAGGCTCCCAGAGATTACGAAAACGAATTCCTCTGTGGGCTTTCGTAATCGCCGGGCAATATTTCCTTCTCCAGGGGAAATGCGCCCAAAGATCGCCTCCATCTTCCGGTTCAATTCCGTCATTAACAGCTCATATGAGACTCTGGATTCTGGAAAATACAATCTCGGTCTGCAGCCTGCTCGTACAACCGGAGAAAATTCGTCTTGCTCCTGGTCTGGAGGACATTCCTGCTCATGAATGGCGGCGAGCTGTTTTAGTGGATTGGTTTCCAAAAAAAAAGAGGCCATGGGAATAGCTAATTGTTTGGAAATCAATCGCAGTGAATCTAACGATGCCTTAGTCTTTCCATGTTCGAGCTGACTGATAAACGAGGCTGAGAGTCCCGTCCTCCGTGCTAATTCCCGAATTGAAAGAGTGAGCTCTTCCCGCTGCTTCTTGATAATCAGGCCAATATCGTTATCGCTTGACATGCTTTTTCCTATCAGAAAATCAAGTTAGAAAATGTTGGTTTTGATCCATTCGTACTATAGATCAGAAACCTTTGATTGTCAAGTGTCGCTTTACACCTGTTATACTACACTTGACAATCAGGGGGAGCGATGTACAATAAAAAGCAAGGCCAGCTCCTGCCCTACTATTTTTCTTACCTATTCCATAAAGAGGGTTTTATGACTGACATACAGGATTTACGCAGCTATCTGGATCTTCTAGAATCCCGCGGGAATCTCATCCGAATTTCCCAACCCGTGGACTTGGAACACGAGCTCGCTAATATTGCGGTGAATTTTCAAAGACAATTTGGTAAAGCCTGCCTGTTTGAAAACCCTCAAAACTCAAAATGGCCCGTATTTGCCAATGCTGTCAGCACTCCTGTCCAAGTCGCCTTAGCTCTGCAATGTGAGGTAGATGAGATTATTGGAGTGATGGAAAATGCCTTGGACACCACCGCAGGGATCCCTCCCAAAAAGGTAAAAAAAGCCCTCTGGATGGAAAACACCATCGTGGGTGATGATATTAATCTCTGGGATCTGCCTATCCCTGTGCATGGCGAGCACGATGGCGGTCCATTTATCACGGGTGGGATAACCGTGGCAAAAGATCCAGTTTCCGGCCGTGGGAACTTATCCTACAACCGGATGCAGATCCTTGGGAAAAGCACTTTCGGATTTAATGTCAATGAATGGCGCCATGTAATGGAATTTTATCGTCATCAAGAGGCACAGGATCAGGGTCTAGAAATTGCCATATCTATTGGTGTTGATCCTGCAATCAGCATTGCTGCCGGCGCAAGGTACCCTGATGATGAACTGATGATTGTCGGAGCGATACGGGGCACCGGGATCCCAGTCTGCCGCGGGATCAAAACCGAGATTAACATTCCCGCCAATGCTGAAGTTGTCATCGAAGGATATTTACCCCCGCACCAACGAAAACTAGAAGGACCCCTGGCTGAATTTCACGGGTATTACGGAGAACTCTGGGATAGTCCCATCTTTGAGGTCACCGCGATTCACTACAGGGATGATCCCATCTTTCAAACAATCATCCCAGGAGAGGCTGAACACATCTACATCGGCAATGTATTATCCAGGGAACCGCTGCTGCGCCAGTTTGTGAATCATGTCAGCCCGAATATCACAGGGCTGCACATTCCTCCTTACGGGAATGGATTTTCCGTACTCATTCAGTTGGATAAAAAAAACCCCGGGGAGCCGAAAAATGTTGCCCTGGCCGCTTTTACAGGCCATGTCAACATCAAAAAAGCGATCATAGTGGATCCCGATGTCAATATTTATGACCCCGCTGATGTACTCTGGGCAATGACAAACCGGGTGGATTGGTCCCTTGATACATTTGTTGTTCCCGGATCACAGGGGCATGAGATGGATCCTACAGCTAACGAACGCGGCATTCATACCAAAATTGGCATTGATGCAACCTACAAGCCAGAGCGCAGGGACTACGGAGAGCGAATCCGCTACCCCTCCATGGATTTATCCAGATATATTAAATAACCAATAGGAAACAATTATGTCTACACGAATGGCTCTATACATGCAGGATAAACACCCTATTCAATATGAACTGGAGATTGCCCAATACGCAGAAGAGCGCGGTTTCAGTGAAATCTGGCAGGCTGACACCCGCCTGGCCAGGGACTGCGTGGTATTGATGAGCGCTTTTTTAACCCAAACAAAAACCCTACGGATTGGCTCCGGCGTGCTGCCGATCTGGACCCGCAACCCAGCTGTGATCGCAGCCACTTTGAGTACGATGTGGGAACTGGGTGGGAAAGTTGACGGCGAGGGAAGAGTAATGTTGGGTTTGGGAGCCTGGTGGGAACCCATCGCCAGCCGGGTGGGCGTGCACCGCAACCGATCTCTGACGGCAATGAGAGAGCATGTTGAAGCAATCAGAGAGCTGTTCACCATGAAGGAAGTCACCTATCAGGGTGATTTTGTTCAGCTGGAAAAAGTCAAACTGGATGTTACTTATGGCGACCTCACCGCTCGGGATATCCCGATCTATATAGGCGCCACAGGGCCAAAAATGCTGCAATTAGCAGGAGAAATATGTGACGGTGTAGTGTTGAACTATTTAGTATCTGTCGATTACATCAAAAATGCGGTCAGTCTGGTTGAGAAAGGAGCGGAGAAATCAGGCAGGACTCTGGCCGACCTGGACCGTCCCGAACTGATTGTCTGCTCACTCTCAGACGAGGACCCGGATGCAGCCATGTTTGAGGCGAAAAAGTTAGCCGCATATTATTTTGCCACCGAACCTCACATCATGAAAGCCAGTGGAGCAGACCAGGAACTGCTGGATAAAGTGCAGGCGATCATGGGCTGGCCAGCTACTGAAGAAGATTACCGCAAAGCCAGTGAGATAATCCCGGAAGATATTGTCCGCAACGTGATGGCTGTGGGGAGCTCAGAAGAATGTCGCAATAAGGTCAAAGAGTTTGTGGATGCAGGTGTCACCTGTCCAATCCTGTATCCGATGATGGATGATATCCGCTCGGTTGTGGACGCGTTTGCAGATGGGTTTTAACCGGGAGTGTCAAGAACATAGTGTAATTGGTTTGATATCCTGATCAAAGCGGACACCTGCCATCTATTCAACTCCCTCGAGAAAGATGTCCAAACCTGCTCTTAATACCATATACGGCAAGACTCCTACAAACCTCCCAGAAGTAGTGTTAGGATTAGCACATACAGGCGGCAGAAAAGATGGCGAAGCGCATACGATACACACCGGAGCAGATCATTACAAAATTGCGTGAAGCAGAGGTTTATCTAAGCCAGGGGAAAATTGTGGGCCAGGCCTGCAAAGCCTTGGAGATCAGCGAGTAGACCTACTACATTTATAAATTCTATATCAATCTGGATCTATTTTAGATTCAACTGTCGATTAGTTGAAAGAACTAATCGCTATTATGGAATCAGCTCTTTGGTCTCCCACATTTATGAAAACACAATAATGTCTTAACTTGAAATGGAACATAATTGAACAAAAAATAACTGTTTGGAGCGATTAGAGCCATTCGATCACTGTCTCCAATAGTTCGCCAGTATATGCATTGATCAAACCGTAATCGGACATTCCAAGCGCCGGAATGGTTGGCAGCACGGTTGCAGATATGGTCGAGAACGGATTGATTAAAGTGCAGTGCAGAGATTGGGCGCTGTTCAGTGCCTTTTCAAATTGCGCCAACATTTCCTCATAGGGTTGAATCGCCATCTGGCCCAGGAGTTGTAATGGAACACTGGCCAGAACCTGATCGTCCTGTGCAACAACGAAACCACCATTAAGATCTTTAATAGCGCTTAAACAAGTCATAATTGATATAGGATCACAACCCATCACTACGACATTGCCATCAGAAATATTCATGGACGAAGATATTGCGCCTTTCTTCAAACCACTTCCCTTAACAAATGAACAGGCTACATTTCCGTTTTTGCCATACCGTTCAACCACGTAGAATGGGATAATATCGCGTTCAAAATCCGCCTGGATAAAACCATCTTGTACAGGCAATTTGGTTATCAATTCCTCATTAAATGCACCGGCATCCGGGGTGACTAAATGGATCACTCGGACTTGTGCTGAGCTAGCACCTTGTGGTGCAGGAATTGAGAATCGCTCCGCAGTTATTGACGAGTGAAATTTGATTGTCTTAAGTGCCCATTTGGGATAAGAACGAGGTTCCCTTTCCCAGAGTGGAACGCCATCTCGAGCTACTATTTTTCCGTCAACGATAACAATTGCCGGAGGGAATTGGTCCAGATCGCGTAAAAGGAGAATATCAGCCAAACGCCCAGGCGTGATACTTCCTAGCAAATGATCCTTGCCATAAAATGATGCCGTATTGAAGCTTGCCATTTGGAATACTTCAACCGGTGGAACACCGGCTTTAAGCGCTATTCGTACATGAACGTCCAGGTAACCAGAATCTTCTGAGACAATATCAAAAATACTCGTGTCATCAACACAAAAACATAAGTTCCGGGTATTTGTCCCATGCCGTACGACTTCCTGTATCATTCGCTTCAAGTTACGACGACCAGGCGCCTCGACCAGTTGCAGCTTTAGCCCTGTCCGGAGTCTGGTGACGATGTCATCATACGTGTAACATGACAAATCGGCGTTAATTCCACCCGCACCTATTGCATCCATCTGATGGGGTGATAACCCAGAAGTTTGACCGCAGATACGTTTTTCGAGCATTCGATATGCAGCGATTTTTTTAATATACTCTTCATCTAAATCGAGAACGTTTTGATGGACGACTTGCCCAATGGAAACAGTCTCCGGCCATGCCAGAATCTCTTGAACATCTTCCAGTCCAATCGTTCCTCCAGTTGTCATGGATGGCATATAGGGCGTATATGACGGTGATTCAGCAAATACCCGCCAGGGCAAATTCTTTGTTTCATCCATCATCATCCTGGCTGATTTTACTCCCGCCACATACGCACAATCTGTAAGATCATAGATCAGCGTTGTGGTCCCTTTCGGTACCAGGACGCGTGCAAGTTCGGCAGGAGCCAGATAAGTAGTTTCCATGTGCATGTGCGGTTCGGCAAACCCAGGCACAGCATAGAACCCATCACAATCAATGGTCTCTTCCGCACGGGTGACAGCACCTGGAGAAATGGAAACAATCCGATTTCCTTGAATAGCAATGTCTGTCGAGTAAATCTCACCAGAACACACATTAACTAACTGACAGTTTTTCAGAAGCAAAGAAGCGGGTTTCTTGTCCAGGGAGGTTGAAATCGCATCCATTAATGCTTTGGTTTCACCCTCCAGCCCCTCAATTTTTCGATCAGTATATGAGATAGCGCTATTATTTTTCATCCAGTTATCTCCGCTCAGTATTACGCAGATTCAATTAACAAGCGCAATCAGCTGACCAAATTAGTGAAGCTCCCTCTGCTAATAAATATCACTCACGTGAATAGGGTTGCGTAAGAGCGGCAGGTGCTTTCGCCTCTTTTGCCAGCATCAACATCAGAACGGTAAAAATATACGGCAACATGAGAAGAAAATTCGGAGGGATGGGCGCTCCTAAAATCTGCAAGCGGGATTGAAGAGCATCAATAATACCAAACAATATTCCGCCTCCCATTACCCAATAGGGATTCCAACGACCAAATGCAACAATGGCTACCGCAATATATCCTCGCCCACCAGCTACGCCGGCATTGAAAAAACCAAACGAAGCTACAGTTAAGTACGCGCCTGCTAAACCCACTAATATTGAACCAATAATGACACAAATATACCGTATTTTTACAACGCTTACCCCTAGTGTGTCCGCTGATTCCGGTAATTCGCCTACGGCAGTTATCCGTAAACCCAAAGGTGTTTTATATAGAATAATTGCGCTAATCGGAACCATCAAGAACATGAGGTATGTGATGATATCGTGGCTGAAAAATACCTTGCCAAGAATTGGAAGCGTTGAAAGGAATGGAAGAGGAAGGTCCTTTATCGTTTCAATCGATGGCATTATGAATGATGCTGAAGTCTCCAGTCTGAAAAGGAATAGCGCCAAGCCAGTCCCGAATATTGTTATTGCAAACGCGGTGACAATCTGATTTGCACGTAAAGTAATTGTCAAAAATGCAAAGAGGGCCCCCATAAGCCCCCCCGTGAGCATGCCAACAATCAGCCCAAACCACGCGTTTTCCGTATGAAGGGCTGTGCTAAATGCTGTAAGGGCACTTAATATCATAATCCCCTCCATTCCTAGATTCAAGACTCCTGATCTTTCAGTGAAAACCTCCCCAAGTGCAGCTAAGACTAAAGGTGTTGAAAGTGCAACACCTCCTGCTAGAACATTGGTAATGAAGATGAACGAAAACACATTATTCCAATCCATAGGTGATTTCTCAATCTTTCTTAATGATTCTCTGAATGAGTCTCTGAATGAGTCTGTATCCTTCACTACCCATCAGGGATAACAACACCAACCCTTGAATAATTTGAACCACCTCAAACGGAACACCCGAAATACGTTGCATGCCCGTGGCCCCGACAAGTAATGCTGCAAACAAAAGGGAAGAAAGAAATATACCTAGCGGATTTCTTCTTCCTAATTGAGTAATGGCGATGGCTGCGTAACCATAGCCTGGGGAGAGCCCGGCAATCAACCGGTGCTCCAATCCTGCCACCTCTCCAGCGCCGGCCAGCCCAGATAATGCTCCGCTCAAGAGCATCACAATCATGATCATGGCTCCCGTGTTGATACCGGAGGCTCTGGCCGTATCTATATTCTCGCCCATCACCTCCACCCGGTAGCCGAGGACAGTGTGCCGCATCATCCACCACATCAAGAGAGCGGCAATTATTCCAACGGCAATTCCGAGATGAAGTCGTGTGCCAGGAATCAAGATTGGCAACCAACTCCCAACAGCAAATCGTGCTGATATGGGCATCGTTGAGTCTTGCCATTGCCATGGGCCAATCATTAAGTATTTGGCAAAATGGATGGCTATACTGTTGAACATCAACGATACAATAACCACGTCGACGCTGAACTTAATTCTAAGATAACCGACAATACCACCCCAAACAGCACCGAATAATGCTCCCATAAGAAGCACAAGGGGAAGCCCAATAATGGGTGATATATCTCCCATTTGCAGGCCAACTATCCCAGCCCCAACCGCGCCCATGTAAATCTGTCCTTCAGCGCCAATACTGAAGAGGTTCGTCTGAAATGCAATTGATGTTCCAAGACCAGCAAGCAATAATGGTGCGGTCTTAGCCAACGTCTCGGCTATGCTATTCCAGCTGCCGAAGGAACTTTTTAGAAGAGCCGCGTAGGCATCGAGCGGAGAAAAACCCATGATTGCAATTAGAATCGCGCCTCCGGCAAATGCCACAAGCACTGCAAATATGTTAATCGAAGGTTCCAGCACAAATGAACCAAAGGCGGATAATCGATCTTTAAAAGGTCTTTCTAACAACTTTTGATCCTCCTCACAGCAACTTTGTCTCTCGCTAATTGAGACTCTTCATCGATAGGTCCTAGACTGTTTTTTACCAGCTATCTTATTCCGGCCATAGCCAATCCTAACTTCTCCATATCAATTTCATTGCGCTCGCTTTGATACAATACTGCACCCTCGTACATTACGATGATCCTGTCACTTAATTGTAATATCTCATCAAGATCGGCAGATATCAACAAAATGGCGGCATTATGTTCAATTTGTCTCCGGATCATTTCTCTAACAAACTCCGCAGCGCCTATGTCCAAACCGCGAGTCGGTTGTTCTGCTACCAGTAGTTTGGGTTCCCTGGTTATCTCACGCGACACTGTTAGCTTCTGTTGATTCCCGCCAGACAGCTTTTCGACTTTTTGATCAATTGAATTGCAACGAACTTGATACGTCTCTACCAGGGACTCAGCGAAACTTCGAATTGCCCTATGATTAAGGATTCCCTTATGAGAATATGGTTTCATCCAGTGGAGTTTCAATATTGCGTTTTTGGCCAATGAGAGGCCTAAAACGGAAGTACGTCTTCGATCAGCAGATATAAATGCGACTCCATTGTCAATCCGGTTTTTTATATTGCTCTCCCCTGAATGTTCTATCCCTTGTATCCAGAGTGTCCCAGAAACAGGTGTTCGAAGCCCGGCAATCGTTTCTGCAAGTTGAGACTGGCCATTGCCATCCACCCCGGCTACTCCAACTACCTCGCCCGCATGTAGTTCTAAATCGATGTCCTTCACAACCAGATCGCCGTATTCTCCCATCACACATACTTTGCTAAGCTTCGCTACCAAATCTCCCGTTTCTTTCCCTTGATATTCAGGATAGACCAAATCGCGCCCAATCATCATGTTTGCTAGCTCTTGCTCATTCGTATCTTCTGTTTTGACCGTTCCAGTTACCACTCCATCCCGAAGTACGGTTATCCGATCGCTAATTTCCTGTACCTCTTTTAGTTTGTGAGAAATGAAGATTATCGATTTTCCACTTTCTGCCATTGCTCTAAGTGTAGAAAATAGAGCCTCTACCTCACTCGGAACAAGAACGGAAGTCGGCTCATCGAGAATCAGAATTTCCGCTCCTCGGTAGAGTACTTTCAAAATCTCCACTCGTTGCTGCTCGCCCACGGAGAGATCCCGCACTCGGAGGTTGAGATTTGCAGATATTCCAGAGTCACTTGAAACCCGATGGATCTCGTCTCTGGCCCTTTTCCCGTCCAATAAAAAACCCTTCGTTGGCTCGTTTCCAATTATGATGTTCTCAAGCGCTGTCATGGTCGGTACCAGCATGAAGTGTTGGTGAACCATGCCGATTCCCTGCCGAATGGCATCCTCGGGGTCATGAATGTCAACCTTAGAACCACGAATATAGATCTCACCCTCATCCTGGATATATAAGCCATACAGGATATTCATCAAGGTGCTCTTGCCGGCGCCATTTTCTCCCAATACTGCCAGAATCTCGCCCTCGTTAAGGGTTAAGTTGACATGAGCATTGGCAACAACATCTCCAAAGCTCTTGGATATGTGTCTTAGTTCAACAGCGGCGGCCATAGCTTTTTATCCTCGAATACACTATCGATGGTTGCCTATCTTTTCTATCTTCGATGAACATCTGTTGTCAAAACACCTCAACTAAATTTGAGGTCCTAATTCGTTCTGGATCCAATTTTCAAATACCGATCGTGTTTACGGCTGTGGTCTCAAGTAAATCATCAACTGGATTCGTTTCTTTCGGTGTTGCATATCAGGCACTCCCCCAGCCACTGATCATGCCGGGCTACCCAGACTAGAATATATGGAATTGGAAGGCCAATTAAACCTGCCCTCCAATTCCATATTTGGATCGGCTTATTTAATCCATATATTCTTCAATGTATTCTACTGTTGTAATGTAATCGATTTCACCAGAAAGCATCCCCTGTCTTATCTCCTCCACTCGAGCTAAGACATCTTCGGGCACATCACCGTATGTCGGTGAAAGGTAGGTCGTTCCATTCTCACTTGAAACTTTCATGTTCTCGAAAACCCATTCACAAGATTCACCCCTTTGAAGGGCACCGATAAGCATGGGGAACAGCCTTGGGAAGTCAACTATTACACTCGTCAGGAACAAATCGACTCCCATAATCTTCTTCTGGTCCAAGAAATCACCCATGAGTCGGACTGTGACGTCAGCTTCCTGGGCAGCCTGGATCGTACCGAATTTTCCCTCATCCAGACCCGTCATGATGATATCGACGCCTTGTTCAATCAAAGCCACCGCCGAGTCCTTCGCTTTTGAGGGATCGTAAAAATCACCGGTCCATGAAGTTATGACCTCGGCTTCCGGATTGAGAAGTTGCGCACCAATCTCTAAGTTCATTACCCCGGCTAGAAAATTTGGATATCCTTCAGCGTTCTGGTATGCGATTTTATTTGTCTCCGTCATGGCGCCGGCTATCGCTCCAGCAAGTACATAAATATCTTCTCCCACGAAGTCCATGATGCATATGTTATCGGATCTGTAATCCAATTCGCCCCCCATTCGCACAAAAGTTACGTCCGGATAATCTGGGGCAATATCATATACCATCCAGTGGATACCGGCGCTCCAGATCATGACGATGTCGAAACCATCCTCTGCATAGGATCGGATAACCCCTGCCGCATCTGGTACTTGGACGTTCTCAAAAATTTCCAATTCCACATTGGGCATCTCTGCGATTTCCAACGCTCCCATGTATGAATCCTGAGCAAATGAACCGTCATTACTCCCGCCCTGAATAACAATTGCGACTCGGATGTTCGGCAGGTCCTCTTCTTCGGCAGGTTCCGCTTCTTCTTCGGCAGGTTCCGCTTCTTCTTCGGCGGGTTCCGCTTCTTCTTCGGCAGGTTCCGCTTCTTCTTCTACCACTACCTCAACTGGTTCCTCCGCAGTGGGTTCCTCCGTCGGCGTGGAAGTCTGGCATCCCGCAAAGGTGGTCGAGACCAAGACGATCACTATTGATATGATAAATAACCAACTTCTTTTGTTCCTCATTTCAGGTTTCTCCTTTTAATCATATATTTCTTGGTATTCAGGGTACTCAGCCATATATAAAAAAAGCTAAATCTGCACCTCCTCATCAATCATTTTTCGTCCATGGTAAAGAAAGCTAAGACCTCAAAATAAACATGTGTTGTGACAGAACTTTATTGCCATATCCTTGCCGATCTGCTTGTAAGGTACGCGCAATGATTTCATTGTTGGCAGCTTTGATTTGTTGTTTTGTGGCTCTGGTCGTCGTAGGTCTCCACGATAAGACAGAAAGAGGTCAGAGCCAATATTTAAAACCGTTTTGCTCATGGCTTAAATTCAAATGTATTGATTTTATGGAACAGATCTGCTAATTCATCTGCCGCATTCGAAAGAAACTGATCGCCTCTTGCGGCATCAGCCGTCTTCGCATTTCCCACTACCCCGGTGGATGTGAGGTCCGTTATCATCCAGGCAAAATTGAGAGGTCCCATAAATGGTGGGTTATTAAAGCTCTTGAGATAAAGCGGGATGCTATCTGGCGCAAGGTCCATGTTAACCAATTCGGGACAAATGTGTAACAAACTTGATGTCTCTCCATCGTCAGCGTGGATGCCAAAAAGCTTTTCATCTTCTGATAATTCGGTTATGAGCGGCTCACCTAGTTTAAAAGTACATAAACCAAACAAATAAAGATCGGTTTCTTGGCGAAGATCGCGGATAACGAGATCGACTATCTCATTATTGCCACCGTGAGAATTTAAAATGGCAAAACGTTTAAACCCGTTGCGGGCAACACTTCTGCCAATTTCCATTAAGACTTGGATACATGTTTGCGTGGATAGTGTGAAGGTTCCAGCTAACTCTGCATGCTCATTGCTTTTACCATATGGTAAAAGAGGTAAAAACCAGGCTGGAAAATCGTCCGGTAATCGCGAAAGCGCCCGATTGAGTATCTCAAGACCGAGGATGCTGTCGGTATATGCCGGAAGATGTGGGCCATGTTGCTCGATAGAAGCAAACGGTAGTATGATCACTGCCTTATCTTTATCAGGCATTTGTTCGAGCTGGAGGCTGGTGAGGTACGGCAGAAACCGATTTTTTTGATCAATATAAATTGAATTCATTGGTAACCTCTCATTATGACAACTGTCTCTGGAATCTGTCCCAAAGGTGGTGTGTGTTTTTCATCGCTAGAGATCTTTCCAGCACATATGGCGGTTCGAACAGGAAATGTCCGCCCATATTTGTTCGTTAGACCAATTCGAAACGCTCGTGCTCAGGATGGAGGGAAGCCATTTCCCGGGCGATTTCGTTGTGGCGAACAATATGCTTCTTCAGGCCAAACCCGAGAAACTGGCCATCCTTCACAACGACTTGACCGTTGATGACGGAAAGGCTCACTCGATCCACGTTACATAAAAGCAGTGCTCCGAGCGGATCATGTATGGCACCCCCAGCCATGCTCAGCGTGTTCAGGTCAACACCAATAAAGTCAGCGGCTTTCCCTTTTTCCAACTGCCCAATGTCGTCCCGGCCAAGCACAGCGGCGCCGCCAAGCGTAGCCAACTCCAACGCCTCCTGAACGCTGAATGCGCTGGCGCCGCCCTTAACACGCTGCAACAACATCGCCATACGGGCCTCGCTCATAACGTGGCTCACGTCATTGGACGCTGAACCATCTACGCCGATGGCGACTTTGACACCCGCGTCCAGCATGTCTCGCACACGGCAAATACCAGAGCCAAGCCGCATGTTGGAGGAGGGGCAGTGTGCAACACCCGTGCCGGTTTCGGCCAGCATCTTGATCTCATCGTCGTTGACGAATATCGCATGTGCCCACCATACATCTGACCCTACCCAACCCAGCTCTTCCATGTATTTCGCCGGACGCTTGTTGAACTCTTTTAGGCAGAAAGTCTCTTCGTCCTTTGTCTCGGCCACGTGTGTGTGCAACATGACATTGTCATACAAACGAGCCAACTCCGCCGTTCTACGCATCAAGTCGGCGGTTACCGAAAAGGGCGAGCAAGGCGCCAACCCGACCCGCAGCATCGAGAAAGGTTTGGGATCGTGGTAGGTATCGATCAGCCGCTGGCAGTCGTCAATAATGTGATCCTCATCCTGCACGACGTGATCAGGCGGTAGCCCACCTTTGCTCCTTCCGAGTGACATTGACCCACGAGTCATGTGGAAGCGCATCCCTATGTCATGTGCTGCCCGTGCTTGGGCATCGGCCGTGGAGTCATTTGGATAGAGATAGAGATGATCACTGCTGGTCGTACAACCCGAGAGAATCATCTCTGCCATCGCGGTCTTGGTACTGATATAGATCGCCTCGTCCGTCAACTCACCCCAAATGGGGTAAAGCCGCACCAACCAGTCAAACAGTTTTTCATTCTGGGAGCCCGGTACGGCTCGCGTCAGCGTTTGGTAGAAGTGATGGTGAGTGTTGATGAGCCCCGGCAACAGCACCATGCCTGTCGCGTTTATCACTTCATCGGCCGTTCCTGGAAGCTCCTCCGTGGCGCCAACCTTGTCGATGACATTGTCCCGCACAAAGACGCCACCGTTGGCGATCTTTCGCCGCTCTTCGTTCATCGTAATGACAAGATCAGCATGCTTTATGAGCAATGTACTCATTGAGTATTCCTCCGCTTCTCGATCAGTTGGTGCTTCATTACACTCTAAAACATGGCAGTTGGCTCAACATGACAGATAGGCTAACCTCTTCTGGGCGGCACTCGCCCTGTCCTTGAAACTACTTCAAGTAACCAGGAAAGTAAGGCCCAAAGAGATACTCATTAATATTGTCGTGAAAAACTTTTTCGCCATCTATGGAGACAAATCTTCGAGTTGGCCTACCATCGCGTCCTTTTACTGAAACAACCTGTCCATCGACCATGACCATCGAAACACCGAATGTATCATCCAGCTGGATCGCTCCGAGGGCGTCCTTGCCAACAGCATGATGAGACGAGTCGATCGCCAAAATATCGGCCTCTCGCCCAACCTCAAGCTTGCCTGTATTCAAACCAAAAAGATCCGCTGTATTGCCGGTTCCCATGGCAATCGCCTGCTCAGGAGGTATGTCGTTAAACGCCGCCATACGCATCACCATTCTCTGAATACCATTGGGCAATGCTCCTTGTCCGGTCGGAGTATCGGATCCAAAAACGAGGCGCTTGGCCTGGTTCTTTTTCTTCAGATGATCCGTTATCTTATCAGCCATCTTTTGATTCCCAACCGCCACTAATTCAAAATAGGAACTGGGATCACTTTCTTCGAGGATGCGTTCAATGTCAGCCCAGGGAGCAGCCGTGGAACCACCATTAAGGTGTGCATATTTATCGGGATTATGGGCTAAGGCGATATCTGCGAAGACTGGCGAAGATCCCGGAATCGACGCTGGTCCCACATGTGTGGCAATCTTGAAGCCATACTTCCGAGCCCAATCAATCATCGGGCAGGCTTCTTCAGGCAAATAAACCCCACCACCCCCGATTTCGGCTACCAACCATACGCCGGCTTCGGACATTTCTTTAAAATCGTCTTCAGTTAATCCATTCACTAGAACCAACGCTCCGCCATGGAATTTCAAAAAACCGCCCGGGCGGAAATTATCAAAAACTCGTTTTGCCGTGATGGCCATAGATTTTGCGCCGATGGGATCATCAAAGAAACGGGGATACCCAGGTCCCTGTTCGCCTTCGGAAAGAATTGTTGTGATACCGTACCAAAGATAACATTCCATCCAATTAACAGTCTGGGTCATGGGTGCATAATCATCAATCGTGTTGTGAACATGCGGATCAATAAACCCAGGGCAAGCTACCTGACCATCCAAATCAATTTCATGGTCGGCAGCGCTCAAATCCAGCGTTTTTTCTTTTCCGATCTGATCAATAAACCCATTCTTGACTACAATGGTATCCGCATCAAGAATGCCTTTTTCCCAATCGCCTGATACTACAGTCCCGATATTCTTGAGGACAACCTTTCCTGGATATCTTCGATCAATGGGCATCCAATTCTCCTTTGTAAAAGTTAGTTTGATCAAGTACCCACATTTGATCCGTATCATCTGCTCCGCTGGCGGGACAGGTTTTCACTACCTCAGAATGTGGCTGGCGTGTTTGCAACCAGGACCTGCAAAGGTCCATCACCCGGATTTTCCCAGCGATGAGGAAGACCAGAGCGATAGTAGATGATGTCGCCAGCCTCAAGGTCGTATGAGAGGTTCTCTTCTAACCACATCCTGAGTTTTCCGGTTATTACGTAGGTGAATTCCTCGCCCGCGTGGGTATCAGAGCGGGGCACCGAGGATCGTGGGGGCAGCTCGATAACAGCAACCTGGAGGGCAGTACGAGTCTGACTAAAAAGCATGTGTTCCGTCCCTCCGCCATCTAGTTTGTAGACGCGTCTGTCTCCCCTGCGTATCAGGCTTGCCTGAAAGTTGTTCTCGTCAGTAAAGAGCTCTATAAGAGGTACATGCAATGAAGAGGAAATCTTTTGAAGTGTGGCAAGGTTGGTGTTGGCGTGGCCGTTTTCGATCTGGCTAAGGTACGACATGGAAACACCAGCCATTTCACCAAGCTGCTTCAAAGTCAGACCGCGTTTCTTTCGAAGCCACCGGATCCGGATTCCAACACTTCCAACTTCACTTTTTTCCATTGATGCCTTCGCTGAGAAAGTCCAATTACAACGACTATTAAATAGCATAGCAAAGACTATGCTATTTGTCAAGTTTTTTTTGCTGACAGCAAAGCTTTCTCTCGGATCGGGTGACGTGCCCTGTTACATATACTAGACAATAAGTACTGAAAAAGGGTAGAACAGAGATAGTGATCACCATTCACCGCTCTGTGTCTACCCTTCGGTACAGAGCCTGAGATTTAGGACCTTG
>SDBS01001429.1_pt1 | contig 24204 bp, 18 predicted proteins | sample 2277091 | NCBI WGS metagenome assembly SDBS01 (sample SAMN10404972, study PRJNA504765) | marine sediment metagenome | isolation source: marine sediment core GS10_PC15, 163 cmbsf | place: Arctic Ocean: Southern Knipovich Ridge | collected 2010
GTTATGGACATGTCCAATTTGTTGATCGGATAGGCGATACTTTCAGATGGAAAAGCGAAAATGTTTCTACTGATCAAGTAGAGAATGTGATTAGTACCTATGAGCAAGTTTTCCAGAACACCGTTTACGGTGTAAAAATCCCAAACACTGAAGGTCGCGCAGGAATGGTATCGTTAGTAATAAAACCTGACAAGGATTTCGACTCTAATGGATTCTTAAGTTTTCTAAGAAAGCAATTACCGTCATATGCCGTTCCTTTAATAATTCGAATTAAGAAGAATCTCGAAGTAACGGCAACTCATAAAATAAAAAAAGGCATTCTTAAAGAAGAGGGTTATAACATTGAGAAAATAAGTGATCCAATATTTATCCTTCTTCCAAGAAGTTCTGAATATGTTAGAATGACAGATGAAATTTATAAGGGAATTTCTGAAGGGAAATATGCATTTTAAAACCTCACCTTTAAGTAAAGAGTAACCCGCTCAAGAATTAATGATTATTTAGTTACTCATTTTTTTTTTAGAATTAAATATTCTCTTAAATTCAACTAAAAATAAGACTTATACAGGATTGTTATTTAGAATTAAAAAAAAAAAGTGTAAAACAAATTAGCATATCATAAACTATTAGCTACGTTATATCCTTGTGAAACAGCTTCAAGGACACTCTCTGGTTTATTCGCATCTCCAATTTTTTCTACGTAAACGTTTCCTAAATTTTGAATTTCCTTAAATAGTGAATCATTTGGTATGACACCTGTAGCATAGTAGACATAATCTACGTCACTGATTACATCTTCATTTCCTTCTGCATTACTATAGTTTACGTAGTTTTCTCCTATTTCAGTAACAGTAGTACTTGTGAGAAAATCAACACCCAAACTGCGACATTTCCTTATAAGAACCCACCTTGTGGTTATCCCTATAGCTTTACCCAATCTTGGTAATTGTTCTAAAATTGCCACTTTATTTCTTCCATTATGGAGCATACCTAATGCAACATCGAGTTCAAGCGCCTTATACTGAGTAAGAAAATCAAATGCACTAAGACTTAATGATCCATATTTAGCCAAATATATTGCTAACTCTACTCCTGTTGCCCCTCCTCCAATTACTACATTATTTTTACCAACGGGAGCGTCGCCACTAAATACATCGTTTGCAAAAAATACATTATCTCGATCTATTCCGGGAATATTGGGCTTTATTGGTATTGATCCAGTAGCGAGAATAACCGCATCTGGATTAAATTCTTTGACAGTATCAACAGTAACTTCTTGGTCAAGATGAACATTTATACCATGTTTTTGGATCCAATAGCTGTAGTTATCAATCATCCTTTTGAATTCATTTCTTCCTGGAGGTACCCAAATTATATTTAGTAATCCCCCAATCTTATCTGCTTTTTCAAATAAGTGTACCTCATGGCCCCTAATTCGAGCAACTCTAGCTGCTTCTAATCCTGCTGGTCCTGATCCGATAATCATTACTTTTTTCTTCTGCTGAATTGGTTTTAACTCTGTTTCTGCTTCATTACCGGCTCTAGCATTCCGTAAACAACTAACGGAAATCATTCTATTAGCAGTATCAAAACAACCTTGATTACACCCAATACAATTCATAATATCTCGAATTTCGCCTTTTTCTGCTTTCATAGGCAAGTAAGGATCAGCGATTAAACCTCTACCTATGCAAACCGCATCTGCTTTTCCTGACATTAATACTTGTTCAGCCAATTCTGGATTATTAATTCGATTAGAAGCAAAAACAGGAACAGATACATTATTTTTGATGTTTTCTGCCAAATAACTATAGCATCCTTCTGGAACGTCCATAGTTATTTGTGGTATAGGACTCTCCCCCCATCCACCTGTAACATTAAAATAATCTACATATTTATTTAGTGTTTTCGCTATTATTGCTTTTTCCTGATAGGGAGTGCCTTCTGGAAGAAAATCATTTCCAGCAATTCTATAACCAACAACAAAATCATTTGTTTGGGAGCGTATTAATTCTAGAGTCTCGACTGAAAATCTTAATCTGTTTTCAAGTTCCCCACCATATTTATCTGTGCGGTGATTGGTTTTTGGAGACTCAAATTGAGCCATTAAAAAACCATTACTTCCGACAATTTCGACAGCATCAAAACCAGCTTTTTTCGCACGCACAGTTGCCTTCGAGAAATTTAGTTGCTCCCGTTTAATATCCTCAATAGTCATTTCTTGCGGAGTACTTTTTCTCACTTTACTATAAATTGCTGATGGGGCTATAGGGGTTATTCCAGGGGCAAGACGTGCTATACCTCCAAAATGAATTAACTGGGCACTTACTTTAACTCCATCATGTGCTTTATGAATGGCGTCCGTAGTTTCTTTTAGTTTTGGAATATATTTATCATCATCAATCGAGATCATTGTTGGAAACCCTGAGCCATACTTACTGACAGAACATCCTCCAACAGTTATTAAACCAGTTCCTCCTTTACTTCGCTCAACATAAAAATCAATTAATTTTTTCGTAACGTAACCGTCTTGGCCCAAACCAATATGCATAGCGGGCATTACAATACGGTTAGATACTTCCATATCCTTGATTTTGTAAGGTGTAAACAATTTAAAAAATTTCAATATTAATCTCCCATTATTAATCTAGTTTGATATCCAATATAATTGAGTCAAAAACTTTGCAATCGCTTTCGAATCTCTTCAAAATCGCCGCCCAATTCTTTAGTCATAATTTTACCAATTTCCATCCCATCAACTGGATATGTATGTTCTATATCACGCTTTTTTAACCATATAGCATCTGCTGGACATTTATGAACACAAACTCCACATCCTATACACCTTTCTGGAGTAAAGATTACTCTCTTTTCCTCCTCAACAAATTCGATGGCATCCATGGGACAGCGCTTCGCACATAGACCACATCCAATACATTTTTCTTCATCAATTTCCCGAATATAGTTGGACTTAGTAGTTCCAACCGGCATAGTTTTCGACATTTTAATCTTTTCAAAGTATATACAGTAGTCAGGATCGCAGTTACAGATTGTAGTATTATTAGTCATATAATTTTCAAGACAATGAACCAAACCAGCATCAGCGGCTCCATTTAATATTTCAATAGCCTCTTCTTTTGTGATCTCTTCTCCCATATCATATTCAATGGCAAAATCAGCAAGTTCATTCATGTGCATGCAGGTTCTTATCGGATATTTACTCTTCTCAAACGCAGGATCAATATTATGCCTGTGACGACAAGAGCATGCTGAGACTGAAAATCTCTTCCAATTATCCACATAATTCATCATATGTTCATGGGGAATAATTTGTTTGTCATTAGTAACAGTTTTATTAATGGGTACTACTCGCATTGGAATCGTAGGACGATTCATAAAAGGAGGTCCGTATTCTTCAATATAGTACTTATTCATTAGCTTAGCAAGCTTGCGGTACCACTCATCATCTTCACCTTTCCACCAAGGCATTCTAAAAAACTGCCACATTGATTCCGCTTGATGATAACCCGCTCCTTTTCCATGTCCATCTTTGTACATGTGTCCTTTTCTAATTAAATCTTCCATTTTTTCAATTAACTCATCTTTTGGAATACCCAATTTCCGAGAGATTTTTCTTGCTGTAGAAGGAGCAAAAGGTAATTTTGACATAAGTTCTGCTTCTTCAGGAGTGTGTCGATGTTCAAGAATTTGACGGAGTGTATCAGATTTCGGAGGTGGAATTACAAATTCGCGTAAGTGTTCAATTAATTTTTCATATGGATCCTTTTCCTTTTCAACCATAATTATTTCACATCTATGACTTATTTTAAAGTTTTAAAAAAAATTTTGTTTGAATAATTTTAATAAATCAAAAATGATAAGATGATCAAATATAAAAAATTATTTACTTCACTATATTTTTCTATATTACAAAAAAATTATAGTCGAATCATAATCCTATTAGATTATGAAAGGTTTTTTTTAGCTTGTAGTAATTTATAATATAAAAAAAGTATTATTAAAAGTGATAAACATAATGGAAAATGAATATGATAAAAATGCTGTATTGGTAGATGAAAATGAAGAAACTGAAATAACCACAATAACTCTTAACCGTCCAAAAGTAAGAAATGCTATAAACGGAGACATATTTTTTGGTCTTCAAGATGCTATTGATAGAATAGTAACCTCCAAAACTCGTGTGGTAATTATAACAGGAGGGAAGGAATATTTCAGCTCTGGGGTTGATTTAAATCAAATAAATTCTTCTTTTGTTAAAAAAGATGGTCAAATAGATATGGCCTCCCCTTCAATTTTTAGATACATAAATAGCACCTATTCGCAACATATATTTTCAAAACTTGAAAAGATGGAAAAGCCAGTAATAGCTAAAATAAACGGATACTGCTTTGGAATGGCTATGGAATTATCATTAGCATGCGATTTTCGGTTTTGCACAGAATCCACAATTTTTAGCTTAATGGAGGCCAAGGTGGGAATTATTCCCGATGTAGGTGGTACTTCTCGTTTAACTCGGCTAGTAGGTATCCCTAATGCAACAGATATCCTTTTAACTGCGAGAAGATTTGACGGGAATGAAGCTTTTAGAATGGGGCTGGTGAACGGGGTGGCAAAAAATTCCGAAGAACTAGATGTTTTAGTGAAAAAATATACGGATGAATTAATTGATTCTGCTCCATTATCTGTAGGAATGGGTAAGAGGTTAATAAAAGCTTGTTATGGTAAAGATGTATACCATGGAATGGAGTTAGAGTCTCTTGTCCAATCTATGTTAATTCAAACCAAAGATCTAAAAATTGGAGCTATAGCGCGAATGCAACGCAAGAAACCGGAGTGGAAGGGAAAATAATTGTGTTCCCACTCATGAGGTTTTTAAAAAAAATATAAAATTTACTAAAGGTTTATTTATTTTCTAATTTTTTTTTTTCATTATGAATATTGCGTTTATTTATTTTTCTGCAACTGGAAATACGGCTAAAATTGCCAATACTCTAATGGAAACTCTTGAAGCATATGAAGATGTGAACATTGATAGTTTTGATATAACTTCATTATCAACCAGACCGACTAAATTAGATTTGAATAAATATGAAGGAATATTTTTCGGTTTTCCGATTTATGTATTAAGGGCTCCTAGGATACTTGTAGAATGGCTTAATTCTTTTGATGATGGAAAAAGGAAGAAAGTGTCAACCTTTTTTACGTATGGGGGTGTCATTGTTGGCCTTGCACATCATGATATGAAAAATTTATTAGAAGAAAAGAATTTCCGGGTGGTTAGCAGTGGAGAATTTTTAGGTGCTCATACATATAACCTGGCAGGATTTGAATCAATGGTGGGGCACCCTAATCAAGATGACCTAAATATCGCCAAAGAATATGCAGAAAAGACTTTTAGGCGATTTACCGGAAAAGATGAAGGATTACTGGAGTTGCCTCCAGCACAATATAGTGAAGGATTTGTGAATAGAATGCGATCTGCAGAGCATCGCATGGTAAAAACAGAGCACCCTTCAAGAAGAGGGGCGTCTTGTAGTATGTGCAGAAGATGTGAAGAAGAATGTCCTACAGGTGCTATGGATGCGGAATCTGGTGAGGTGAATACCAGAAAATGTGTAGCATGCCTAAAATGTCTAGCTAATTGTCCCGATAAAGCTCTGAAGTTTCCTGATATAGCCGGAAGACATGAGATGGCTAAAAAAGTATTTAAAATAACTTCCGAAATGATACAAAATCGAAAAAGCAAATACTACTTATAAAATGAAGCCAATCAAAAACTTTAATAATTTCTATAATAATTGATAAATATGAATATAGCGATAATCTACTTTTCTGCAACAGGTAATACCGCTAAAATTGCAAATATAATTAGTAAGACTTTAAACGAACATGATGATGTTAACGTTGAAGACTTCGATATAACAACATATTTGTCAAGAAATAACGAGATAAATTTCGACCGATTTGATGCATTTTTCTTTGGTTTTCCAGTTTATGCTATAAGAGCTCCAAAAATCTTAAGAGAATGGCTTGCGACTTTAAAAGATGGAAATGGAAGAAAAGCCTCTGCCTTCTGCACATATGGTTCTGCTGAATCTGGAATAGTCCATCATGATTTTAAGGAAATCTTGGAGAAACTTAATTTTCAAATGGTATCTAGTGCAGAATTTCTAGCTAGCCATACATATAACCGAGCAGGATGGGATATTGGACGTGATCGTCCTAATCAAGATGATCTGAATGTTGCGAAAGAATATACAGAAAAAACTTATCTACGATTTAAAGATAGTGGATTAGATAAGGTTCAAATTCAATTAGATGATTCAAAATTAACACGTTTTAACAAGTCTTTCGTCAAAATGATAGCACGTCAGGAAGCATCACAACAGATAAGACCAAAAAATCCATCAAGGAATGGTCAATCATGTAGTATGTGCAGAACTTGTGAGGAGAATTGTCCTGCAGATGCTATGGATGCGGACTCTGGGGAAGTAGATCCCTCAAAATGCGTAGCATGTTTACGTTGTGTAGACAATTGTCCCGATGAGGTTCTAAGATTTCCTGATGATTCAATAAGAGGCAATGCTATTCGGAAAGCAGGCAACTTAATACCTGAAGTAGTAGCTATGAAAAAATCCAAGTATTTCTTGTAATGTTTAATAATTTGATATATATGAAAGATCCAAAAAACAATCTAAAAATTTAATTAATTATTTCTTTTTTGTTAATTATGAAAATCGGTTTATTTTATTTCAGTGCTACAAATAATACAGCTAAAATTGCAGATGCGGTTGCTAATAGCTTTGAATCTTACAACGATGTTATAGTTAATAGAAATGACATTACTTCTTATTCAGCGAGAAAAAACAAATTCGAACTCGACAAATATGATGCTATAGTTTTTGGGTCTCCAACTTATGAGTTAAGAGCCCCGAAAATTATAAGAGAATGGCTAAAAACTCTGGAAGGAAATAATCAAAAAGTTTCTACATTTTTCACCTATGGAGGTGGTACCCCTGGAATTGCTGCGCAAAATGCTAAGGATATTCTAGAGGATCGTAATTTCCAAGTGGTCTCTAGTGGTGAGTTCATAGGGAGAAATACAAATAATCTGGCAGGATGGAATATGATGGAGGGACGTCCTAATCAAGAAGACTTTGATGTTGTTAAAGAATTCGTCAAGAAAACATATGCACGATTTATTGGAGAAGATAATGGACTATTAGAATTACCTCCACGTGAAGTAAGCGAAAAGTTTGCTGATCAAGGGGAAGCAATGGGAAAGAAAAGGCGAGTCCCGCCTTCAAGACATGGTGAAACATGTAGTCTATGTAGGACTTGTGAAGAAGAATGTCCTACAAATGCTATGAATGCAGAAACTGGAGAAGCTGTTCCAGAAAAATGCATGGGTTGTTTAAGATGTGTATATAATTGCCCTGATAAGGCTATGAAGGCTCCTGACCGTTCAAAAATGGAAGCTTTTGTTAGGAAGGTGCTAAAACTTACTCCAGAAATAATGGCATCTAAAAAAAGCAAATATTATTTGTAAAAAGAATTGTAATGGATTAATCTTTTTTTTAATTAATTTTAAATTTTATTTTAATTTATGAACAAACTTGAAAGCAATAGAAGGGCATTTAATGTATAAAAAAAAATAAAGTAAGTTTAATTTATTAAATTAGAGACCCAATTTTTTTCGTTGAGCCATTAATTGTACTCTTTTATCGCCTCTAAGGTCATAATATTTCCATAGGATAATAGCTGCAATCGTGTCGAAAAAAACCGGAAATAATCCAGTGTGGATACGTACTCCTAGTTTCGCAAGCTCGGTTTGCTCAGATGCGCCTGGAACATATCCTGTTGCGATATGTACTCCTGCTATTACTAGTCCCACGAATACATACGCTGCTCTAAAGAAGAAGTTTCTTATACCGACGAGTCCAGCTTCTACGTGCCTTCCACATGCTACATTCACCTCATCCATAGTATCCGCGACAATACTCCACATCGCTGTAGCCATGGCAGCATTTCCAACACCTCCCCATACCACCGATGGAAGTAAATCAATTACTGTATTTGCATACAAAGCATTTGTGTGCATAATACCGAAACAAAATATTCCAATCATTAGTAAATAAATATGATCAATTTTTTTACTAAGCCACATACTCCAGATAGGCAATGAAATTAGGAAAGATAGAAAAAATACAACAAAGACAATTTGCATATCCTGTACGGTAGCATTAAGCACATCATGTAACATATATAACATTGAAGCGGCGTTCAAAGTTTGGGCTAAAGTGAAAAGAGTAATTGCCAATGTGACTGCCATAAAATTCTTTTGCTTAAAGGTAATTTTAAGAAATTGCCAATATGGCATTTTTTTTGTATCTAGAAATTCAAAAATTTGGAGATATCGCTTCTTAACTACTTCATTTTCATAAACACCAGGAATAAGGAAAATTAGGAAAATTCCTAAAATAATAGAAGCAATCAAGCCAAATCTTACATATGAAGTTCTATCTCCGTATCTTACAACAGCTGGCACAATGATTCCCTGTCCCAGTAAGGAACCGAATGTGCTACATAACATTATAATTGTTGACCCTTTTCTCCGTTCATCCTTAGTGCGAAAGATATTACCAATTCCACCGAAGTAGTGATTGGTGTAAACTGTGTAGAATGTGTCCACAAGGCATGTTATGATCACCATATACGAAAATAAAGGCCAAGGATTAGACTTTACATCACCGAAATCAGGTACTGCGAAAAGGAAATAAAAGCTTATTATAAGAAAGAATCCCCCAAATATGACCCAAGGTGTTCTCAAACCTAATTTTTTGGACCACTTAAATGGTTTATCTGTAAGGTAACCGATAAGAGGATCGTTAATCATATTCCAAATCGCATAAATAACAAATGAAAGTCCTACAAGGATTGAAGAGAGTCCTAACTCGACTTCATAGTAATAGAAAATTAGGATAGTGTAAGCTGCTATAATTAATTGAGATATTATACCCCCTAATCCAAAGGAGGCTATTTTCATTCTAGAGACCGTTTCTTTTTTTAGTGGTTGTACTTCATTCATGTCAAAATCACTTTTTTTAAAAATTACATATTTTAGTTAGATGAAATAGTTTGGATCTTAATATTTATAAATGTTATTTTTAGTTTGGACAAAATTATAATTAACCAAGTCAAAATATCGATTTTGAAATAATTTTTAGGGTTTAGAGCTAATATGTAATGTCAGCTATAGATATTTGTTAGTTTTTAAAGGAATGCTCTAATAATGAGATGAAATGATTTCGTACCAAAATACAAATAATTATTAAATTACATTTATTTTATTTAAAATAACGACTAACAAGTGAAGTGAATAATAAATGGTAGTTTCTGAATTAGACTTGTCAAAGTTTAAGGAGCAAATAAAACAAGTGGCTCTTGATTTAGGCGCTGATTTAGTTGGAGTTGGATCACAAGAAAGGCTAAAGGATGCTCCTCCATCAGGAGATATGAGTTATTCTCTACCAGGTGCCCAGAGTTGCATCATTTGGGTATATGGTAATCCAATAGAAGCAATAGAAGATTATTTTTCTAAAAAAGATCGAATGGGAGCTAAATTATTAAAATGGACCGCTTATACAAATGCATGGAAGCATGCTCAAAAAATAACTGAGTTCATAGAAAAGAATTCTGAATATAAGGCATTTCCCGTTATCCCTAATTACATGTATAGAAAAGTGGATGGAAAACCTTTCAACTATGTCCAACAAAATATGGGGTATCCCGATTTTTCTCTTAGGTATGGAGCAGTAGCAGCGGGTCTTGGGCATTTAGGATGGTCGGGAAGTGTAATTACTAAAGAATTTGGGGGTTGCTGTTATTTAGGAGGCGTATTAACTACAGCACCGCTTGAACCAGATCCTATGGCTAAGGAATATCATTGTGACCGATGTAAACTATGTGTTAAGACCTGTACAGCTGGTTTTTTTCACCCTACAAAAGAAGATGATGCCTATCCTGTTGTCATTGGTGGATATAAACAAACTACCGGAAAACGGGAAGCAATTGGAAGGTGTGGATTTACATGTATGGGAGTAATAGGAGAATCAGAAGATGGAAAATGGGGCACTTGGGCGGCACAACACATTTGTACTAAGAATGAACCTGATGAGGTGTGGTTAGATCCAAAACATCGTCAGAAGATGTGGTATAAAATCTTCAATGATGAAAACACCCCATTAAAATTAAGAAAACACTCCAAAAAAATTCTTCAGAGTTTTCAAGAGGGAGGCAATGCCGAAAACGTCGCCTATACTACTCTTGAAGACATGAATCCGCGATGTGGAAATTGTAGCTACGTATGTGCTGCAGACCCCAAAAAGAAAGCAGAATTATATAAAATGCTTATAAATTCCGGTAAAGTATATGTTGATGATGAAGGTAGAGAATATGTTGAACAAATTAACGAAAAAGGCGAAAAAATAGTATTTTATCCTCCATTACAAAAAGAGTCTAAGTACACAAAAGATTGCTCATAAAACGAATATTTATTTTCTTTTTTTTTATCTATTGAGAAATAAAATCAAATAGTACTTAATTTTTTAAAATTTACTTAAGTTTTATAAAACAAATTAATCAATTAAAAAGAAAAAATAAGAAATTTAGATTTAAAACTTATCTGCATCAGAATACCATTTAGGAAACCATTGATAATAAGAATCCGGAAATGCTTTCTTCAAACCTTCATAAGTTGCTTTTACTAATGCGATTTTACCGGTTCGATCACTATGGGTAACGATCAAATTTTGCTCTTTGAGTTTGTTGAAAACGTTTAAAATTAATTCCCGATCTCCTCCAATATCTTCTCTTACATCATCAGGAGTCATGTATAAGCCAGGATTAACCTTGTAATCATGGGCAATAACTTTCAGGACATTTTCTTCATTTACCTCTAGCCCTTTGAACCGAGATTCTTTATTAGATTTAATTGGAAAATTAAGTTCATCATCCCATCGTAATCTAACAGGTCTATTGTAAAGTCCCAGCTTTGAAGCAAAACGGTAAATTATCATTTTTTGAACTTCTGAAGTCCCCGCAGCAATTTCACTAATTTTTGCCGCTCTGGCTATTCTCTCAATTGGAAAAAACTTAGTTAATCCATCTCCTCCCATAACTTGGATAGCTCTAAAAGCAGCATCTCTAACATTTTCACTAATAATCCACTTGGCAGAAGAAGCATCAAGAGCAGGTTCTTCCCCATCATCTATTTGTTTAGCGATATTATAGACATAAACCCTTGCCATTCTATATTTTGCAACGATATTTGCAATTTCATTTTGAATACCAGGAATTCGACTAGTAGTTTGATTAAATTGCACTCTTCTTTTAGTATAATGAAAGAGAAGAGGTATGATATCTCTAACATTTCCTATATTATTAACTGCCCCCATTAGGCGCTCAAAATTTAAACCAGCCATCATAACATTCCATCCTTTCCCAACCGCTCCAATCCTGTTTTCATCAGGAACTCTGACATCATTAAAGTTTATATAAGAATTGGGAACGTTATCATAAGCGATTAAAGGATTTACTCGTTCTAATGAAAATCCAGGAGTTCCCTTTTCAATAATAAGTGCAGTGATATGTGAATAATTCTTGCGATCAGCGGGATCTTCACTCGTCTTTACATATGTAAAGTATCTACTGGCAATTCCGCCTCCTGTTATAAATCTCTTTTTACCATTTACAATCCATTCATCTCCATCTTTAACTGCTGTGGTCATGACGCCTGCTGCATCAGAACCTACAAATGGTTCTGTAATGGTTATAGCCCCTAATTCATTACCTTTAGCAATCCTAGAAAGCCATTCTTGTTTCTGTTCATCGGTGCCGTATTTTAATAATTGATGGGTGCCACCTAAAGTTGAAGCTAAGTATAATGTACCAACAGCTGCCAACCTTGATATTTGCTCAGACACAATTGCACAGCCTGTAGCACCCAATTCCAATCCTCCATATTTTTTTGGAACCGCAGCACCAAAATACCCCTCTGTCCCTACTTTTTTAATTAAAGGCCATGGAATCTCGCTTTTCAATACATAACGTTCAGCCTCTTCCATGTTTTCATCTACAAATTGAGTTATTTTTCTTTGTAACTCCTTTTGCTCATCTGTAAACCACCAAAATGTTTCTTCACTCATTCTTTAAAACCTTCTTAAATGAATCAAAATAATGATAAGTATTGATAATAGATAATATAAGTATTTTACGAAAATTTTTTATTTAGAAGAAGAGAAATTTGCTTCTTCTTACCCTTGAACTAAAAAATAATAACTATAAATACGACGTCAATCAATTATAAACTATAATTTAAAAAAAATTTCTGAGATCTCAAATAAGAAGCTTAGTAATTGAGAAGTTAAATTAAGAGATTTCGGGAATGATCAAATAAGAGGGTAAATAATGAATGTTATGGATAAATTTTCGGAAGCTCTTCCACTCGTAAATCCTTGGATTAATAATTGGCGGAATGAAGGAAAAAAGGTTTTGGGATATTTTTGTTCTTACATTCCTTCTGAAATCATTCATGCTGCTGATATTCTGCCAGTAAGAGTTAGAGCAAGAGGTTGTGCTGATACTCCAATGGGTGATGCTTATATGAGTCCCACAACCTGTAGTTTTACTCGTTGTTGTCTTGAATTGGCAAATAGAAAAGAGTATGATTTTCTTGATGGGATTATTTCATATAATAGCTGCGACCAGGTGCGTCGTCTTTATGATAACATTAGATATAAAGCACCGTTTCCTTTCCACTATTTCTTAAGTATTCCGGGTTATGTAAGTGATATTACACTTGATTGGTTTAATCATGAAGTGGTTAAATTTAAAGAAAGCTTGGAGAATAATTTTAACGTGAGTATCACAGATGATAAACTCAGAAATGCTATTAAATTGTATAACGAATCCCGTAGTCTTCTCAAAGAATTACATATGCTCAGAAAAAGCGATTCTCCTCCTATTAGTGGCACGGAAATGTTGAATACTGTTATTGCAGGAGTTTCGATTCCAATTGAGGAATTTAATGAGTTATTAACTCAGCAATTAAAAGCAGTTAAGGAAAGAGAAGGCATTTCCAATCATAAAGCTAGAATTATGCTAATTGGTAGTATGCTTGATGACCCAGATTATGTAAAAGTAATTGAAGATCTAGGTGGATTAGTGGTAACAGATAGCTTATGTTTTGGAACGAGATATTTTTGGGATAATATCGATGAGTCGCTCGATCCAATGGAAGGAATAGCTAAACGTTATCTATCAAAGGTCTCTTGTCCCCGAATGACTAATAGACACCCAGCTAGAGCAGATTTTATGATGGATCTCATAAAGGATTTCAATGTTGAGGGCGTCATTCTTCAAAGAATGAAATTCTGTGCTGTTTGGTGGGCTGAAATCTTTATGCTTCGAGATAGATTGAAGGAAGAAGGTATACCATTTCTCGATTTAGAGAGAGAATATGTGTTAGGTGGGGTAGGTCAGATGAAAACACGAGTTCAAACTTTTATGGAAATTTTAGAGACGAAGTGATAGATTTGGATGAAGAAACATTTCAAAAATATAAAAAATTAGGTAGAGGAAGCTGGGGCAAGGATCTCATTATGTGGAAAACCATGTACATGGGTCTTCTTGCTACCGCGAAGGATGGTCTTCCTACTACAACACAAGAAGAAGATATTACTCCATTTACTGAGATGATGCTTGAAAGTTTCCTTTCTATTCCAAGAGCCCGTAAAGAAGGAATCCCTGTTATTATGTATCCCTTTAATTATGAACCTGCCTTATTTTTTGCTATGAAATTAGCACCATTGATGCAGGAAATAATTAGCGTTGGATTAGCATTCGTTCATATGAATGAACCTTATATTGACTTTTCAAATAAAATAGGATATGGTGACAATCCTACAATTTGTAATGCTCAAAGACCATTTCTTAGTTTAGTAATGCAAGGTGCAGCACCTAAGCCCGATTACCTCCTCTATCTCTCAACACCGTGTAATTCTCTTTCAATGTCTTATCAAGTTTACCAACATTTAACCAAAATTCCAACTTTTAACATTGATGTTCCCTATTGGGCCTATAATCAAGAAAATGAGTTTTATGATGAAAAAACAATGGAGTATATGGTCAATCAATCAAAAAATCTAATATCTTGGTTGGAAGATAAAACAGGACACAATTTTGAACCAGAACAGTTCCAAAAAACTATGAAATTAGTAAATCAAGCACGAGAATATATATTAGAATTCAACGAGCTCCTTAAAACTGTACCTTGCCCTATGCCAAGTATGGCTGGTTTCGCAAATTTTTATACCATGGTTACTCGAGCTGGAAGCCCTGAAGCTGTTAAAACGACCAAATATATACGTGATGAAGCCGCCGAGAATGCAAAAAATGGAATTGGGGGCATAGAGGATGAAAAGCTAAGAATTGCCTGGCCTTATACTCATGTGTTTTTTGATCAAGAACTGCTTCCATGGTTGGAGACGACTCATAACGCAGTTGTTATAATGGACCTATTAGGTCATTATAAAGTACTTCCGCATGATACTTCAACAACTGAAAAATGTTTTGAAAGTCTAGCTATGGGAACGCTAGATGCGTCTATGGTTGGAAAGTGCAGATCCGTTGCCGAGGCCTATGTAAAATATCTTGTAAACTACGTTAGAGAGTATAAGATAGATGCAGTCATTATGCCAATGCATATGGCTTGTAAGCATGTATATTCTATGGCACGGATCGCTTCAGAAGCTATACGAGAGGAAACAGGAGTTCCCTCATTAATTTTCGGTTGCGACTCGTATGACTCTCGAGAAGTCACTTCCGAAGAACTAAGGCAAAAAATTACAGAATTTATAACTCAAGTTGTAATATAAATATGAAGGTGTAAAAAAAATTGGATGAAGAAGTATACCAAGAATACAAGAAATTGGGTCGCGGAAATTGGGGAGGTAAAGATCTTATCATGTTGAAAGCACTCTATAATGGTTTTCTTACTATTGCAAAAGATGAGGAATTTACTCCATTCACAAAATTCATGTTCGATATTTTTCTTGATGTTCGTAAGGCACGGAAGGAAGAAATCCCTATAATTATGCATCCTTTTAATTATGGTCCTGAATTATTTCATGCCATGGAATTATCACCATTCATGCAAGAAATCTTTAGTGTCGGATTGGCTCCAATTCACTTAAACGAAACATATATTGATTACACTAATACAATTGGATATGGAGATAATCCCACCCTATGTAATGCTCAGAGACCGTTGATCGGTGCCTATTTACAAGGAGCAGCTCCTATTCCTGATCTATTATTTTACTTATCAACTCCCTGCAATTCATTAGCAAGTACTTATCAAGTCTACAGTTATTTAACTAAAGTTCCTACCTATAATATTGATATACCTTATTGGGACTATGACCAACAGAGTGAGTTTTATGATGAGAAAACATTGGATTATGTTGATCAACAATTAAAAAGTTTAATAGGGTGGTTAGAAATCAAAACGAAAAAAAAATTTGATCCCGATAATTTTCAACAGACAATGGTTAAACTTAATCAAGCACGGGAATATATCCTCGAATTCAACGAGCTCCTTAAAGCTAAACCTTGTCCTATGCCAAGTTTAGGTGGTTTTGTTAATTTTTTGGCTATGGTTACTAAGGGGGGAACTTCTGAAGCCGTTGAGGTAACAAAATATAATCGAGATACTGCTGCTGAGAATGTTAAGCAGGGAATTGGGGGTATTGAAGATGAAAAGATTAGGATTGCATGGCCATATACTCATGTGTTTTTTGATCGAGACCTCTTAACCTGGATGGAAGAAACTCATAACGCAGTAGTTATCATGGACTTATTAGGATATTATCCTGTTTTTCCTCATGACGTTTCTACAGTAGATAACTGTTATGAAAGTTTAGCTAAGGGTACTTTAGATTTTTGTATGGTTGGTACATGCAGAGGCATGGCCGAATTCTATGTTGATTTTCTATTGAATTATGTTAAAGAATATAGTATTGATGCGGTAATAATTCCCATGCAATTTGCTTGCAAGCACGCTTACTCAATAACAAGAATTGCAGCCGAAGCAGTTCGCGAACAAACGGGAATTCCAGCGCTAGTCTTTGGTTGCGATCCTTACGATTCACGAGAAGTTACATCAGAAACGATAAGGCATAAAATATCAGAATTTATAACTCAAGTAGTATTATAGGGTAAATAGATATGATTGTAGCAGGTTGTGATGTCGGTTCTTTAACAGGTAAGGCGGTTATTTTAAATGATGGAGAAATCTTATCTTATAGTATTGTGCCAACTACTCCTAAACCTGAAAGAACTGCTCGAAACGCTATGGATGAGGCGCTTCAAAAAAGTAATTTAATACTTGAAGATATCGAATATATAGTTGGAACGGGATATGGTAGAGTAAGAATTCCCTTTGCAAATTCAGAAATATCAGAGTTATCTTGCCATGGTAAAGGTGCTCATTCATTAGAACCATCAATAAGAACTATCATTGATGTAGGCGGTCAAGATTGTAAAGTCATTAAGGTGGACAAAAGTGGTAAAATACTTGATTTTGCAATGAACGATAAATGTGCCGCGGGAACTGGGAGGTTCTTAGAAGTAATGGCTAAGACTCTTGAACTAAAACTAGAAGAACTCGGACCTATCTCACTTGAGGCTAAAAGTCAGGCAAAGATAACTGCTCAATGCAGTGTTTTTGCTGAGACTGAGGTTGTAAGCCTTATGGCTGATGGTATTGAAGTTGCTGATATCGTTGCTGGAATACACGATTCGATTGCTTCAAGAATTATGTCTTTAGTGTATAGGGTTGGCCTTGAACAAGATCTAGCCATAACAGGGGGAGTTGCGAAAAATATAGGAGTAGTTGCCTATCTAGAGAAGAGGTTGAATGTAACAACCACGAAATTGTCAATTGATCCTCAGTTAATGGGTGCTTTAGGAGCAGCTTTAACTGCGAAGGAACAAGTTAATTCTAAATAAAGTATTATACTTTCCTTTTTTTTAATTTTTATAAAAGTAGAAAAAAAAATTGTTATTATAGTGCTTTTTCTATTAGTTGGGAAATATCCATTGCTTGCATTTCATTGTTTTTAATATTGGCTTTGAATTGATTTAAACAAAATGGACATGAAGACACGATTGCAGATGCTTTGGTTTTTTTTGCTTCCTCAATTCGTTCATCAGCAGTAAATTCCGAAAATTCTTTAAATGCTGATCTAACTCCACCTCCAGACCCACAGCACCATGCGTTATGTTTATTTCTGTCCATCTCAACTAACTCAATTCCTGGAATATTCTCTAAAACTTCTCTTGGTTGTTTATACATACCCATGTGTCTTCCCAAATGACAAGGATCATGATAGGTAACCTTCATATCAACATTTTTATTAAATTTCAATTCTCCTTTCTTTAAATTCGTTGATATTAATTCTGGAAGATGTTGAATTTCAATTCCATGTTTTAATCCAAATTTCTGAGGATAGGTAGCCTTCAAGGCTCTATAACATCCCGCGCAAGAGGTAATAATTTTTTCTATTCCGGCATCTTTAAACATATTTACATTGGATTCTGCAATATTTTTTGCCTTCTCCGCTTGCCCAGTCATAAAAACTGGAGAACCGCAACAGCTCTCATTATCGAGAATTTGAAATTCAATATTTAGCGAGTTTAAGATTTTAACTGTTGAGATAGCAATATCATTTTCCCGATAACTTGCAGTACAGCCTACAAAATAAGCAGTCTTTGCATTTGGGGTTTGATTAACACCTGCAGGAAACCAATTTCGTCGATTCTCGTGCTTTTCACCATAGGGATTATGAAGATCTGCTATAGACTCTGTATATTGCTTATGTTCGGGCAGTGGACCAAATCCAGCTTGAACCGCTTTTTCTCTCATTGCCATTAACCATTCTCCGGCGTAAGTATGAATTTCTGGAATTTGACATTGTTGAGTGCATGCTAAGCAAACTGTGCATTGATAAAATATATTAGCTAAATCTTGAGTCCATTCCAGTTTCCCTTTAGTTAATCCCCAAGCAAGTAAGTTTTTACCGCCTAAATAGTAGGCTTCAAATCCCCCGAAATCACCTGAGGGACAAACCCTTGCCCAATTCACATCTTGATAAACAGTTCTACATGTTCCACATTTGCCACACTGATAGACGATATCTTTATAGTGTTCGATATCTTGATGTCTTTCTACTTTATGGTCCTCTTGGCCTGTATTTACCTTTTCTATTCCCATACCCTTTATATATTTGACTCTTTTAGACATTTTAACTACCCCAACCATGTCCGGGATTCATTATCATATTTGGATCTAAGAGTTTTTTAATTTTTTTGATTAGTTCATTAGTGGCGGGGAGCATTTTATCTTCATATACATGATGTGCCCAAGTTGGAGCTTTATACATAACTACTCCGTCCATTGATTGGACATCTTCATGGATTTCCTTTAAAACTTGTCGAGCTGATTCAATATCCTTAGGATCGTCTTTATTAAAATTAATATTAGTCCGTGCAACACAATAATGACCACCAAATAGAATTCTAGAGTAAAATTGTGGTACATGCCCATGTTTTAAAGAAATTTTTCTAGCTAATGCATAATAGTTTGCAATATGTCGGGTTGAGCAGTAACTACCAATCCACTGTCCTCCCCCTCCTCTCGAAAAATTCCAACAACCCCATACTTGACGTGGCATCATATTAGGGATTTGTGAATCCATTCCTGGAGGCTCCATAAGCTTACCCTCTTTTATGATGGTCCCTATTGCTTCACATTGAGCTTCGTGTTGTTTTTCGGTATAAGCTTGTGTAGTTATAAGCCCAACAAAATCAGGTAAGTTTTTTTCAAAAGGATCTATCGGAATCTTTTTTTCATTTGCCGCTAAAGTAGATTGAAGCCACCCATAATTTGTAATAACAAGATCACATATACCTAATCCGACCTTTGAAAGTTTAAGCATAACCGGAACACCTATATCCATTGTTGTACCAATAACCGCAAAATCTTTTCGAAATGGTAATTTCGGCCATAGCTTTATGGCAGCTTTAGTTACAATTCCTGTAGAGCCCTCCCAACCGATGAATAACCCCGCCAAGTCCGGTAATGGCTGTCGACCATACCAGTAATCAGAGAGAGAACAAGAGCCGATTTTTACCAATTCTCCAGAGCCTAACACTGCCTCTATACCATTAATAAATTCCGCTCCAGATCCCCCAAGCATCCCTAAATCAAACATACCATAACTTAAGCATGAAGCAACTACCCCAGTACCAGGTGGAGACCACGTTATCCCTGCTTGTAGATCGGGATGATGCTCCTGAAGATATCCTTGAATATCTGCCCAGGTTACACCTCCTTCAATTACAGCATACATATCATCTTCATTTACCTCAAGAATACGGTTCATTCGCCTTAAATCAACAACTATTCCGCCTTTCAAAGGAGTTGCGGTAGATCCAAAATTAATCCCTGATACCCACGGTATTACTGGCATTTTTTTTTCATTGGCAATTTTAACTATTTCTTGGACTTCTTCCGCAGTATCGGGCATTATGACCACGTCACATTTACCTTCTGGTTCGGCCGTAATAAAATCATAATGATATAAATAAGTCATTTCGGGTTTGTCAGACACGTATTTTTCTCCCACAACATGTTCCAATTCAACGAGGATTTCATTATTTATCATATATTTATCACCCATATTAATTTGAATATAACACTTGATATATGATATTTATTGTTCTTTGAATATAAAATTGTTATCGTTTAACCTATTTGATTGAAAAAAAAAAAAATATTGATTTAAATTAAACCTTTTTACATTCACTATTTAAATTAGAGACCACATTCTCGTAGTTTAGTTTTCAGTTCCTTTAATTTCTCTCCTTTTAAGTCGTACCATAGAATTAACGTTAAGCCCCCTAAAAAAGCAAAAATTGCTGGAAATGCTCCCATAAGAAGGCGAATTCCAAATATTGCTAAAGGTGTCTGCGTTGCCTCTGGGTTGGGATTGTATCCCGTAGCTATATGCACGATAGCAATTAAAGCTGCCACGACAAGATATGAAACACGAATGAAGAAATTATTAATTCCTACGAGTGTTGCCTCTTGGTGGCATTCGCATTCAAGAGTTATCTCATCCCAAGTATCTGACATAACAGAGAGATACATACCGTTAAAACCTCCAAAACATATACCACCAAGTGCCATCACTATCATCACATGGAATATATTCGTTACTACTAGGAGCAGCAAAAAGATAGCTGTAAGACTCAATAAACTTATATATAAAACTTTTATCGGGCCAATTCTTTTAGCCACTTTAATCCATATAAAGACGGAAATATATAACGACACAACATAAGGGAGCAATACCATTATTTGTGCTGTTGAGGGCAAATTTAACACATCTTTTATGAAATAGAACATGTTTGACATAATCAATATCATTACTATATTAAAAAAAGTATACGCAATTACCATTAGCATGTAATTTTTTGAGGTCAGAGCTACTCTTAATATTTTCCAAAATCCAAGTTTTTCTCTCTCCTCATATCCTGCCATATAACGCGTTATTATCTCCTCATCCTCTTTAGTTCCAGGAATCATAAGAACCATAGCAATACCCATAAGTATAGCTAAAACTAAAGCTAATCTTATGAAAGAACTTGGATCTCCAAAAACTATAATCGTTGGAATTAAAATTGCTGACGCACCCATTGCTCCTATTACCCCGATAAGTCTCATAATCCCGCTCGCTTTTCGTCGCTCATCATTTGTTCGAAATTGGTTAGCAAACCCTCCTCTATAATGTGCGGTATAAAGTGAATAAAAGGTATCGAATAGGGCTGTCATAATTATTAGATACAAAAATACAGGCATTGGATTAGTCCTTGCATCAATAGGTGGTGGAGTGAAAATAAAGAAGAAAAAAATGATGGTTAGAAAGGCTCCAATGAATATCCAAGGTCTTCTCACTCCCCATTTTTCTGCCCATCTCATGGGCTTATCAGTCAAATACCCTATGAGTGGATCGTTAACCATATTCCATATTGCCCATATAATAAGAGCAATTCCAACTAATACAACTGACAATCCTACCTCAACTTCGTAATAATAGAAAACAGTAAATCCATATGCTGCAAATATCATGCTGTTAATAAACTCCGTAAAACCATAAGATACCATTTTTCCAGTTCCTGCAGAATCATCTTCCAGTGAATTACTTATATTTTCATTACTCATTTTTAGAACACCATTTTTTATTTAAATTAAATTATCTTTTCTAAACCCTTTTTTGATAGATACTAATTATCGTATGTCATATTAAGTGTAATAATATAAAATTATAAAAGGAGTTCTAACCAATATTAAACTAAAAAAAATTAAGTTTTTGGATGAAGGTAAAAGAAAATGAAACCAGATCTAATAGCGGATAATAAGGTTATAGTAACAGTTGCTATTACAGGAGGAATTCAAGGTAAGTGGGCCAATCCTAATATTCCAATAACACCTAAGGAGCAAGCTCAAGATGCTTTAGAATGTTATGAAGCGGGAGCTGCTATTTGCCATATACATGTGAGAGGTGAAGATGGACAAAATACTTCAGATTTAAGTGTATATAATAAGACAGTAAGGCTAATTCAAGAAAAATGTCCAATTATTACTCAAATTGGGAATGGGATAGGGGCAAAAATTGAATATGGTGTAAAAGTTAGTAGTAAAGGTAAGCGATATGGTCAAGCAATTACAATGGCATCTCTTGATGAAAGGTTGAATTTATTAAATATTGAGCCTGTTCCTGACATGTATACTATAAATGCTGGAACATTTGAATTCAGAACGAAATACGGCAATCATTTATTTGATAATCCTATAGCTTTTAATAAAAAATACGTGAAAAAGTGTTATGAGAAAGATTGTGGTATTGAAATCGAAGTGTATGACTCCAGCCATATAGCAAATATCTTAGATCTTGTAGATTTGAAAGTTCTGAAGCCACCACTTCATTTTAGCCTTGTTTTAGGGATTGGGGGAGGGGCTCCCGCAACAGTAAATAATCTCATTCAATTAGTTGATCAACTTCCTAAAGTTTCTACATGGCAAGTAGTCACCGTGGGTAGATATAATCTAAGATTGACCACGATCGGGATGTGTATGGGGGGAAATATTAGAACTGGACTTGAAGATACTCTTCATTACCAGAGAGGTGAGATGGTTAAAAATAACGCACAATTAGTAAAAAGGATGGTACGATTAGCGAAAGAGATTGGAAGAGAGCCCGCAACAGTAGATGAAGCAAAGGAGATGTTGGGATTAAAACAAGTATAGAATTAGCTTATTTTATAATATTCATTTTTTTTAAATTGAAATTAGAAACAAACGGTGAGCGAAAAATTAATACAAAGAAATTGATTGAATTGGACCTCTAAACTATTTTCAATTAAATTTTCATATTACTTGAATATTGGTAAGAATTTCAGATAATGTTTTATAATTACAATAAATTACTAATCTTATCTAATATAATTTATCATATAAGTGTTAAATCTATAAAATACAAATCTTAAAGGGATGAAAAATATGGTTGATATAAAAAATGTAGTAGTAATAGGTGTTGGTCAAATGGGAGCTGGCGCTGCTCAAGTATCACTAATGGCGGGCTTCAATGTCACACTAGTTGATATTAAGGATGAATTGGTTGATAAAGCCTATGCGGGTATAGATGCCGGGATGAAAAAACTTGAGGCGAAAGGGGCATTCCCTGGAAAAACCGCCGCAGACTTTATGGCAAATTGTAAAAAATCCTCAGATATTGCATCTGCTATGAAAGATGCAGATCTGATGATTGAAGCTGTTGTCGAAAACATGGATGTTAAAAAGAAAGTTTTTAAAACATGTGATGATAACGCTCCTGCTCATTGTATTCTTGCTTCTAATACTTCAACAATGTCTATAACAGAAATAGCTTCAGCAACAAATAGACAAGATAAGGTGATTGGAATGCATTTCTTTAATCCTGTAGCTTTAATGAAATGTGTTGAAGTAATTTACGGTGATAAATCTTCTGATGAAAGCGTAGATGCGGGTATGGAATTTGCGGGTAAATTACCATGTCTTAAAGGGGACCGATATATAGCAAGAGTATTAAAAGATGGACCTGGATTCATCGTAAATAGAGTCGCAGCTCCTGTACAGATCTATCAGAATTTCATTTTTGACTTAGCTCAAGAAAAAGGATTCACATGGGAACAGCTTGATAATGATTCTGGTGGACCAATGCCTACATGCGTATTAGCTGATTTTGTAGGAATTGATACACTAATACACACTCAGAATTACTATGCAAAAACACTTTCTCCCGAATTTGTTCCAGGGAAAGTTGTAACAGAGCTATTTGAAGCGGGAAAGTTAGGTGCTAAAACGGGTCAGGGATTTTATGATTGGTCAAAAGGAAGACCAAAACCTGATAGAAAAGCTGGAAAAGCAAGATTAATGAAGGTTAAATTTCCTATGGCAATTATGTTGAATGAAGGATGCCGAGTATTAGAAGAAGGAATAGCTAATAGCTGGAAAGTTATTGATGATGCTATGGCAGCAGGGTTGAACATGATGGGGCCAATGGGCTTAGCCGCTAAAAATTGGGAAACGCAGATTGATGTTTTAAAGGAACTTATGGAATTGACAGGTAAGACCTACTTTGAACCTTGCGAGCTTTTAAAATCAGGTAAATGGGTAGAAATGGAATAATCCTTTATAATTTTTTCAAATTTTTTAACAATCTCTTTTTTTTTATTATACTAATTATTGGTTTTAAAGGATAGTGTTGTGATAATATACTTATAATGATGTTTAATTTTCATAATTATTCATAAAAAACATAAATTAAATATTAAATAAAGAAATTTAAAGGTGGAAAAAAAATTGGTTATAGAAACAAATATTACTAAAATGTTTGGGATTAAACATCCTATTTTTAGCGCTCCAATGGGGCCATTTTATACAGCTGAGTTAGCAATTGCAACGTCTGAAGCAGGTGGTCTTGGGGTGTTGAGCGCAACGAACATGTTGAGTGATATTAA
>SDBS01001431.1_pt1 | contig 24179 bp, 15 predicted proteins | sample 2277091 | NCBI WGS metagenome assembly SDBS01 (sample SAMN10404972, study PRJNA504765) | marine sediment metagenome | isolation source: marine sediment core GS10_PC15, 163 cmbsf | place: Arctic Ocean: Southern Knipovich Ridge | collected 2010
CTCCTTCTTTGATCCATACTCCATGCTCTGCAATCAATCCCAAACCCAAGCTCCCAAACCATTTATCCAGTGTCTCTTGGGCACGTCCACTTATTATTATTACCTCATTTCTGGCATCACTATTAATCACACCAAGAACATCTAAAAGCCCGGGAGTAGGTTTTGCTTTCAGGGGATTACCGGTGAAAGGAACGAGGGTTCCGTCATAGTCAAACAAAATAAGCCGCTTGCTGCTATTTCCATAGTCTTTGATCAAAGTATCTCTGATATCACTAGTTAGTTTCCTGGCACGAAGTTGCTTCTGAGCTTTCTTAACCTCTAACAAGCTATCTATAAAATCAGTGGCCCAGCGTTTAACATCATACCGCTCCAATCTGTTCTGCATTACTTCATTATGTTCCAATTGTTCGTCAACCGACATAGTCAAAGCTGCTTTCAGGGCTTTGGCAACCTCTCGTCGATTATTTGGATTTACAATGATCGCCTCTCCCAATTCCTTGGCGGCGCCGGCCATCTCACTAAGAATTAATACACCCTTACTATCATGCTTGGTCGCTATGTACTCTTTTGCTATCAGGTTCATACCGTCTCTAAGAGGCGTAATCAAAGCAATATCTGCTGCATTATATAGGGCAATTAAATTACGGAAAGGCAATTTCTGGTACAAGTACCAGATGGGCATCCAGTCAATAGTTCCGTATTTGCCATTGATCCTGCCCACAAGTTCATCAACGAGTTGCTTTAACATTTTATACTGCGCTACTTTGGTACGGGAAGGAACTGCCAATAGAATCAAGGTTATCTTTCCCCGGTATTCAGGATTATTTTCCAGAAAGAAGTCGAATGCCTCCAGGCGTTGTGGTATTCCTTTGGTGTAATCCAACCTGTCAAATGATAGGATAACCTTACGATCTCCTACTTTCTTTCGAATCCTTTCCTTCTCTCTCTGTACTTCAGGAATATGAGCCGCGCTGCTGAATTCCTGGTAATCTATTCCCATAGGAAAAGCGTCTGTTTTGACTAAGAATTTCTCTGCATTGATTTGACCAAAAGAATACTCGTACCCCAGCAAGGACCGTACGCTGTTTAAGAAATGTTGGACATAATCATAAGTGTGAAATCCTATGAGATCCGCACCCAAGAGTCCATTCAAGACATGTTCACGCCAGGGAAGCAGCCGGAACACTTCAAAAGAGGGAAAGGGAATATGAAGAAAAAATCCTATTGTTGCCCGGGGCAATTTCTCTCTTATCAATTCGGGTAGGAGCATTAAATGATAATCATGTATCCAGATGGTGTCCTTTGGGCCGGCAACCTCAAGCACCGCGTTGCAAAATGATTCATTCACTCTTTTATAGGCATTCCATAGATTTTGGTTATATGTTGTGTACTGCGTAAAGTAGTGAAAAAGAGGCCATATGGTTTTGTTGGAAAAACCGTAGTAATAGTTTTCAACTTCACGTTTGGATAAAAAAACGGGGTGGCAGTCTTCCTCCGCTAGGCTAACTTTAACCTCTTCTTTTCCTTTCTTATTCAACCTTTCGGCATTGATCCCCGGCCATCCGATCCACATACCCTGGTACGATTTGTAGAACGAGCCAAGACCGGTGGCCAGTCCACCGATACTGGGCTGATAAATGAGTTTGCCTTCCCTTTTGGAAACACTGGTTGGTAGCCTGTTGGACACAATCGCTAGTCTTCTCAAGACTCTTCGCCTCCAAGAATTGGCACCTTTTTTCCTTCTTCCTTTAAGTGGACGGTCCTTACCGGGTAAGGAATCTCGATTCCTTTTTCCTGATAGCACTTATGTAATCTCTTTATGAATTCGTGTTTTAGAACATACTGATCACTAAATTCTTGAGCACGCATAACAACGGTAAAACCAATGCTGGAATCCGCAAAAGTATGATAACGCACAAGTGGCTCAAAACCCGAAATACCCCCCTGTACTTCTTTCATCACCTCTTGTGCCACATTTATGGTAACCTTTTCAACTTTTTCCAGATCACTACCGTAGCCCACTCCAACCTGCACGAGAACCGCCATTTCCTGTTCGGGAAGAGAGAAATTTCTCACAATAGCTGATGCCAGCTTGGAATTGGGAACAACAACCATGTTATTGGGAAGTGCCTTTATTGTGGTATTCCGCCAGGTGATATCGGCAACATATCCTTCCTCTCCGGTATCCAACTGTATGTAATCTCCTGGCTTGATCTGCCTGGAAGCAATAATGTGAAATCCGGAGATAAGATTGGACAGAGTCTCCTGGAGAGCCAGAGCAACAGCAAGTCCACCAACGCCTAGTGCTGTGAGCAAGGGCGTTATGGCAACACCCAGCGACTGTAGCATGATCAGAACACCTATACCGATTACCAGCAGCTTTGTCACGTTGGCAAAAATCGATGTCGAGGGTAAAACGCCTTCTGTTTTTTCGGCATATAGACCAACAAAACTGGCGGCAATTTTAGCTGACGTCCAGGTAACAGAGACTATAGCAATCACCAGTAGAGCTTTATGAATAAGCTCCGGAAAGGGCGGGTTCAGAGGAATACTATGCGTGGCAAGATAGACGCCTGCAAGTACAAACCAAAGGGTAGTTGCTCTTTGTAGAGCATCCGCAATGATTTCATCCCCTTTCCATTTGGTTTTGGCAGCAATTTTTCGAAGACCGGAGACGATCATTCTTTCAACAATAAAGCCTACAACTACCCCGCCAAGCACAAAAATCAAAGGTAGAACCAATTGTGTGGGTGTTACAGATTCCGAAAGCAAAAAATCTCCTCATTCTGTGTTTTCAAGCCTTTTTCTGCATGACCGGGAGTGGCCAATGGTGGTTACCTATTGTATTCACGTAAGTCCGTAGAATTCCTTCTAATTCTTCTCCGGGCAGCCTGCCCGCCGTTCATTTATTAAAAATAAGGGACAGTGCCCTATTTTTTATTTAGGACTTTTCTTAAGAATTCCCCTGTGTAGGAGCTTTTGCTCTCGGCTATTTCTTCCGGTGTGCCGGCTGCCACCAGATAGCCACCTTCATCCCCACCTTCAGGTCCCAGATCAATTACGTGATCTGCTTCTTTTATCACATCAAGAGTATGTTCAATTACCAGAACCGTATTTCCCTGGTCCACCAACCGATTCAAGACCTCCAAGAGCTTATGGACATCGGCAAAATGAAGACCCGTGGTCGGCTCATCCAGGATATAAAAGGTTCTGCCGGTGGATATTTTGGAAAGCTCGGAGGACAGCTTGATCCGCTGGGCTTCGCCACCGGAAAGAGTCGGCGCCGGTTGGCCCAATTTAATATAGCCCAGCCCCACATCATAGAGAGTCTGGAGACGTCTTTTAATCCGGGGTATATTCTCAAAAAAGCCCAGAGCCTCCTCAACCGTCATATCCAGTACATCAGCAATGGTCTTGCCTTTGAATTTGACTTCCAGAGTCTCCTGATTATATCGTTTCCCCTTACACACTTCACAGGGAATATAAATGTCGGGCAGAAAATGCATTTCAATTTTTATGGTCCCATCACCCCGACAAGCTTCGCAGCGACCGCCCCGGACATTAAAAGAGAAGCGACCTGGTTTATATCCTCTCAATTTGGCCTCGGGAACTGCCGCAAAGACCTGCCTTACATGATCAAATAATTTGACATAGGTTGCCGGATTGGATCGGGGGGTCCTGCCTATTGGCGACTGGTCAATGTTGATTACTTTATCAATATGTTCCAGTCCCTCAATTCCCCTATGTTGGCCCGGTTTTTCCCTGGACTTAAAAAGCTTTGCCGCTAATGCCCGGTAAAGAATGTCTGCAACCAAAGTACTCTTTCCTGAACCGGAAACCCCGGTAACACACACAAAAAGGCCCAAGGGGATAGGTACATCAATCTGTTTTAGATTGTGCTCCGCAGCACCTTTAACTGTTAAGTGTTTGCCTGTTTGCTTCCTTCGTCTCTCCGGCACGGGAATAATTTTCTCTCCCCTCAAATACTGCCCAGTCAGAGAATCACTGCTGGCTATTATGTCCTCAACTGAGCCTGTGGCTACTATCTCTCCTCCATGGAGACCGGCACCAGGCCCAATATCAACAACGTGATCAGCTTCGCGTATGGTTTGCTCATCGTGCTCGACCACAACAACAGTGTTCCCCAGGTCTCTCAGCCTTTTTAGAGTGTATATTAGTCTACGATTATCCCGCTGATGAAGCCCGATACTGGGCTCATCCAAAATGTAAAGGACGCCTACTAATCCTGAGCCTATTTGCGTGGCCAGCCTTATTCTTTGAGCTTCCCCACCGGCTAAAGTCGCTGCACCTCTGTCCAAGGTTAAATAGTCCAGGCCTACATCCACCATAAACTGGAGTCTCTCTCTTATCTCTTTAATTATTCTCTTGGCAATCAGCATCTCTCGTTGACTAAACTTGAGATTTTGGGTGAATTTAAGAGCATCTTTAGCCGACATCCGGCAAAAATCGTGAATGTTAATACGGGCAACCGTCACCGCTAAACTGGTGGATTTTAGCCTGGCACCGTGGCAAACGGAACAAGGTATCCATCTCATATACTCTTCTATCTTTGACCGAACCGAATCAGAATCTGTTTCTCTGTAGCGACGGGCCAGGTTAGGAATTACTCCCTCGAACCGGGTGTGATAACTCCGCATTTTCCCGGTTAAACTCCTGTATCGTATGTATACCAAATCATCCCCGGTTCCATAAAGCAGAATGCCTTTTTCCTTCTCCTCCAGATCTCTGAAAGGTATGTTTAAATCAATACCGTATTGCTCGGCCACCGCCCGGATCATTTTGGGATAGAAATCCACCCGGGTATGGTAAAATGGCGCCAATGCCCCGTCAGAAATACTAAGGTTGTGATCAGGAACAACCAGGTCGGGATCAACTTCAGTGTTTGAGCCCAAACCACCACAGTGGGCACAAGCTCCGTAGGGACTGTTGAAAGAAAACATTCGGGGCGAAAGCTCTTCAAAGCTTATTCCGCACTCAATACAGGCAAAATGGGTACTATAAGTTTTGCGCTTGCTCTCCCCTCCGGTCACACTTTCGATACCTACAATCCCTTCGGCCAGATTGAGAGCGGTTTCCACGGAGTCAGCCAACCGTCTTTTGATGTTTTTCTTCATTACCAACCGGTCTACAACCACGTCAATTGTATGTCTTGTATCCCGCTCAAGATGTATATCTTCATCCAGACTGTAGGTTTCCCCGTCCACTTGGACCCGGGCAAATCCTTCTTTCCGCAATCGTTCAAACAGCTCCCGGTATTCTCCTTTTCTTCCTCTTACTACCGGGGCCAGAACCATAAATTTTGTCTTTTGGGGAATCCCTAAAACCTGTTCAATTATTTGCTGGGATGTCTGCTGGGCAATTTCTTTTCCACATTGAGGACAATGCGGGATGCCGATCCTGGCATATAGAAGACGAAGATAGTCGTAGATTTCCGTTACGGTTCCCACGGTTGAACGGGGATTCCTGGTTGTGGATTTTTGGTCAATGCAGATGGCCGGAGACAATCCCTCAATCAGATCCACATCAGGCTTGCGCATCTGTCCCAGGAACTGACGGGCATAGGAGGAAAGCGATTCAACGTAGCGGCGTTGCCCCTCAGCATAGATAGTATCAATTGCAAGAGATGATTTTCCTGACCCTGATATACCTGTGATTACAATCAGCTTATCCCTGGGAAGCTCCAGATGAATATTCTTTAAATTATGTTCTCTTGCCCCTCTGATAACTATTTTATCCGCCAATTTGACTCCAAAGTCAGCATGATCCAGGATACAGGATTCAGGATTTAGGATTCAGGATATGGGTGGTAGAAGCTTTTATCTTTTATCTTTTATCTTGGATCTTGGATCATGATTTTTCGGTTTTTTTATCTTTAATTTCTTTTCTTAATTCCATTACCTGGTCTCTCATGGCATCTGCTTCTTCAAATTTCAACTCTTCCGCGGCTTCCCGCATTTCCTCCTCCAGGGTGTGGATAAGTCTCTCCAGTTCATCCCGGGGCATTTGAAATATATCTCTCTTGTACTTCTGTCGCACTTTGTAGAGCTTGGGAGATTCCGCAATCCGGGCAGCCTGAAGAATATCGGTTACCGCTTTTCTGATGGTAGCCGGTTCAATTCCGTGCTTATGATTATAGCGCATCTGCAATTTTCTTCGCCTTTGAGTCTCACCCAAAGCTCTCCGCATTGAATTGGTTACCTTGTCAGCATATAAAACAACCTGTCCTCCTACATTTCTTGATGCCCTTCCAATCGTCTGAACCAGAGAGGTTTCAGAGCGCAAAAAACCCTCTTTGTCTGCATCCAGGATTGTTACCAGAGAGACTTCCGGCAAATCAAGACCTTCTCGCAAAAGATTTATTCCAACCAGAACATCAAACTTGCCCAATCTCAGGTCAGTCAAAATTTCTACCCGTTCCAGAGTGTCAATATCTGAATGAAGATATTTAACCTTAATTCCTATTTCAAAAAGATAGTCAGTTAGGTCCTCAGCCATTTTTTTGGTAAGTGTTGTTATCAGAACACGTTCATTTTTTTCGGTTCGCTCTTTTATTTCGCTGATCAAGTCGTCGATTTGTCCTTTTGAAGGTCGAATAATCACTTCCGGATCAACCAGTCCTGTTGGCCTAATTATTTGTTCAACCACCTGATTGCTCTTGGACAGTTCAAACTCTCCCGGTGTAGCACTTACAAAAACAGCCTGAGGAACCAGTTGGGCAAACTCTTGAAACCTGAGCGGGCGGTTGTCCAAAGCGGACGGGAGTCTGAATCCATGCTCCACCAGAGTCTCTTTCCTGGACTTGTCACCTTTATACATGCCGTGTAGTTGAGGAACCGTTATATGCGACTCATCGATTACCACCAAGAAATCCTTAGGGAAATAGCTTAAGAGAGTATCGGGAGGCGCTCCCGGCGTTTTTCCCGAAAAATGACGCGAGTAGTTTTCAATACCGGAACAATAACCGACTTCTCTTAGCATCTCCAAATCATAATTGGTGCGCATTCTTAAGCGCTGTGCTTCTAGTAGTTTTCCTTGATCCTCAAATTCTTTTAATCGCCGCCCCAGTTCCTCTTCTATCGAAACAAGGGCTTGTTCCAGCCTATCCTCAATAGTTACAAAATGAGTGGCTGGAAAAATTGCCACTTTTTCCAGGTCTTTGCTAAGCTCACCGGTTAGAGGATCGAGTTCAAATATCTTCTCAACTTCGTCACCAAACATCTCAATCCTCAAGGCTTTTTCCTCATAAGCAGGAAAAACCTCAATTACATCCCCTTTAACCCGAAATGTGCCCCGGATAAGGCTAATATCATTCCTGGTATACTGAACACTGATCAACTTCTCCAGAATCTCATCTCTATCGTATGTTTCGTGCTTCTGCAAAAAGACCACTTTGCGAAGATAATCCTCCGGTGATCCCAGGTTATAGATGCAGGAAACAGAAGCAACGATTACTACGTCCGATCTGGAGAGAAGAGCTGAGGTGGCTGAGTGGCGAAGCTTGTCTATTTCCTCATTAATTGAAGAGTCTTTCTCAATATAGGTATCAGTTTGGGGAACATAAGCCTCTGGCTGAAAATAATCATAGTAGCTGACAAAATATTCTACCGCGTTATGGGGAAAGAATTCCTTGAACTCGCTGCATAGTTGGGCGCCAAGTGTTTTGTTGGGTGAGATAACCAAAGTCGGCTTTTGTACACCTTCAATTGTCCAGGCCATAGTTGCAGTCTTGCCGCTTCCCGTCACACCCAGAAGGGTTTGGTAGGAAAAGTTATTCAGGGTGCCTTGAATTAGCTTTTCTATGGCTTTAGGCTGGTCTCCTTTGGGCCCGTATGGGGCTTGAACTTTAAACTGCGGCATTCATTTGACCTCCAAAGACATTATACCCTCGGTGGCATGGTTTAAAAAGCGCGGTAAGTACAGTTATATGTAAACATATGATAGTGAAAAAAATAGGAGCCCAACTCTCAGCGGACCAGGGGAGTAATCCGCTCAGCATCTGAGCTCCAAACTTATACCATCTTATACATCTTATTAATAATACTAGCAGAATATATCATAATAGGCAAGTACCTTTAATGTTATTTCAATGCTATACAGCTCTTGTTGACAACTTCCCACTTCACACTAGTTGTTCAAAAAGTCTATTTATGTCGCTACCGCTACACCGTAGCTCAATAATTACTGACAATATTCACCTTTTTAAAACATAAACCGGTGTTGACTGCCGATACTAGCCAAAATGATAACTATTTCCAATATGTTAAGATATTTCCTTACTCTCATATTGCAGCAATGTTATCGCACGTATACTCATACATACTTATATATACTTAAGTATTCCTATATCCTAATGATTTCTATCGCATTTTTCCTGTTTGAGCTTTTGCCACACCCGCTCTACTTCAGCCTGCAATTCACCTAGAGTTCCGTTATTCTCCACAACATGGTCTGCATAGGAAAGCCTTTTTTTATCCGGGATTTGCACTTTTAGCCTATCAAGAACCTCGTCACGAGAATAGCCTTTTGACTTGAGTCTCTCCAAACATGCGGCGCTGCTTGCTAGGACCACAATGATTAAGCCTACTTCGGAATCCAGACCGCTTTCGGTTAACAACGGTACGTCAATGACTACAACTTGTTTCAGCTCTCCGGCTTGCTTAATCTTTCCTATTCGTCCCTTTATCTCTTGAATTACAGGGCCATGAGTTATAGCATTTAGTGTATCTAATTTGTCCGGATCAGAAAAAACAATTCTCCCCAACTGTCGCCGGTTAATTGTACCATCTGAGTTGAGAATAGAGTCTCCGAAATGCCTGACAATATCTTTATAGACGGGTTTTCCTACCATGGCTTGTTCTTGTGCTATTTGGTCAGCATCAATTACCAAAGCACCCTTTTTCCCCAGCATCTTGGCAACTGTGCTTTTACCACTGGCAATTCCACCCGTCACACCAATAATCTTCACAATCAGCACCATTCCTGTTTTTCCTGACTATTCCCTAATTGTTACATAGCTCAGCGTCGATCACCTGTATTTTTTGAATAATAAATGCCCATATGTTTCAAATTCAAAATGTAAAAGTCAAAATGTCCTTCGACAAACTCAGGATAAACAAAATGACAATGTAAAAATCAAAATGGTTTTAAAATCATTTTTAATTTTGATCTGTAGTTTTTATCTTTTCATTTTTATTTTTACATTTGTTTTGAGTTATCAATATATTGCTATCTGCTACCTAATGCTCCATTATTCTCCCTTATAATCCCTGATCTTCATTAATTTAAAAAAGGCCCTGGCGTTTTTGCACCAGAGCCTTTTGCTTCCTAAACCAATCATTCTAATTAACGGGAGACTCCTTATCTTGAGACTTCTTCTCTTTCATCTGCTCAAGTACGGCTTCTAGAGATGACGGCTCTGGTGCTTCTTCGTATCTGGTTTCGATCGTAGCAAGTTCTTTGACCTGGCCTTCTTCGGAAACCGGATTTTTTCCTTCTCCTGCAGCCTCTAGTTTTTCATCATCTTCAATTGCCGCATCTTGCACTTTCTCTGGTTCGTTCACCTTTTCCTCGGTTGAACTTACCGTGGTTTCAACATCTTTGGCAACTGGCTCCTCAGCCTTCTCGCCTTCCTCGGTCTTAACCTCCTGAGCTTCTTCCGCCTCGTCCGCATCTTCTTGTTCCTGAAGCTCCTCTTTCTCGTTTTCCGGTTGCTTTTCCTGATCAACCGGCTCTACATCCTCTTGCGGAGTTTCCTCGACCGCAGACTCTTCCTCTTCCACCCTTACTTCTTCTTCAACTTCTGCGTCAACTTCTTCTGACTCTTTTTCTTCCTCAACCGCTTGCGGCTCTTCTTCTTGCTCCGCCTCTTCAACGGCTTCAGCTGTTGCTTGTTCTTCTTCCTCCAATACTCTCTTAATGCTTAGACTAACCCGTCTCCGGTCCATATCTATATCAACAATTTTTGCTCTTACCACATCGCCGACTTTCACCACATGCTCCGGCATTTCCACGTGCTCTTGAGCTAGCTCTGAAATATGAACCAAAGCTTCTACACCCTTCGACATCTGTACAAAGACACCAAAAGGTACTATTTTAGTTATCTTACCTTCAATAATATCATCAGCATTGAACTTCTTAACCTCTTCCCGCCAAGGATCCTCTTGAGTCTGTTTGTAGCCAAGGGATATTCGCTCCCTTTCCATGTCGACATCCAGAACCTGAACTTTGATTTCAGCTCCAACCGATACTACCTCCGAAGGCTCATTTATATGAGTCCAGGAGAGTTCCGAGATATGGATCAAACCGTCAATTCCCCCCAAATCTACAAAAGCCCCAAAATCAACCAGACTTGATACTTGACCGGTTAGCACTTGACCTTTCTGCAGTTTGGCCAAGAGTTTTAGCTTTTCGGCTTTTCTTGCTTCTTCCAACACAGCTCGGCGCGAAAGAACAACATTGTTCCTGGTCCTATTCATCTCAATAATCTTGCACTCCAGTTCCTGACCAAGAAACTCATTCAGATCTTTCACTCTCCGCAAATCAACCAGGGAAGCGGGTAAAAAACCACGCAGACCAATATCAACTATCAGTCCGCCTTTCACAATCTCAATTGCTTTTCCGATAATCGTCTTTTCTCCCTTGCATAGTTCCTCAATCCGGTCCCATGCTTTTTCAAACTCGGCACGCTTCTTAGAAAGAATAAGACGCCCCTCGTTGTCTTCCTTCTGTAGAACGAGAGCGTCTATATCATCACCAACTGTAACAACATCTCCCGGATCAACACCGGAGCGAATGGACAGCTCCCTAATTGGTATCACTCCCTCGGATTTATAACCAATATCTACAAGAACTTCATCCCGGTCTACTTTTACAACTTTCCCCGAGACAATATCCCCTTCCTCAAAAATTTTTATTGTTTGGTCATAATCCGGTACTAATCTTCCCTCCTCATCTCGTATCATACAATCATGATCTTCGCCGTTTTCTTGCATTACATAAGTCCTCCAGTCTATTATTTTCTGGGGAATGCCCAGAGTATTAGCTTAACCGTTTTAATGGGAATAAGTCAACCTTCTATAATTACGATTTTCCTTATTTTCTCTGATACCTATTTTGCCTCCCGCCAATTGGCACCTAATGCCGTATCAATCTTCAACTGTGATCCCAGCGGATAGGCATTTTCCATTTTTTCCTCGACCAGACTAAACACAATTTCTCTTTCCATTGGGGGCACCTCGAAGACCAATTCATCATGGACCTGAAGGATCATCTTTGTCTGCAAACCCTGAGCGCTAAGCTCCTTGTCCAGTTCTATCATGGCCAGTTTTATAATATCAGCGGCACTTCCTTGAATCCGGGTATTTATTGCCAGCCGTTCACCCAGACTACGAATCCTATAGTTGCCGCTCTTGAGCTCAGGAATATAGCGACGCCTACCCATTACAGTTTCCACAAAGCCTTTTTCATAGACATCAGCAATTGTCTTATCTGTAAATTTACGCACTTCCTTGTATCTCTCAAAATATTTGTCAATATATTCTCTGGCTTCTTCCTTATCTATTCCAAGTTGCTCCGAAAGTCCATACGGGCTAATGCCATAAACAATACCGAAATTGACTGCCTTCGCCCTTCTACGCATCTCTTGATCAACTGCTTGGGGATCGACACCAAAAACCTCCGCAGCCGTAGACCTATGAATGTCTTCTCCTTCTGCAAAGGCCTGTAGAAGGTTCTTGCTCCCTGATAAATGAGCCAGGATTCTGAGTTCAATTTGCGAGTAGTCAGCTACTAAAAATTCATCTGTTTCCCTGGCGGGAACAAAAGCTTCCCTTACCCGGAGACCCAAATCAGTTCTGACCGGAATATTCTGTAGATTAGGATTACTGCTGGATAGTCTTCCCGTTGCAGTACTAACTTGAGAAAAAGTGGTATGCAAGCGCCCTGTTCTGGTATTTACCAACTTTGGCAGAGCATCTATATAGGTAGATTTCAATTTGGAAAACTCTCGATATCGAATAATCTTTTCTACAATAGGGTGATGATCAATCAGTTTGTTGAGAACCGATGAGTCGGTTGAATAGCCTGTTTTGGTTTTTTTCTCCGGTTTCAACCCCAGTTTCTCAAAAAGAATCTTGCTAAGCTGCTGGGAAGAATTAATATTGAGTTCTTCACCCGCCAAATCATATATTTCTACCTCCAGGGTTCTCAGAGAATCATCAACCTCGGAACCAAGAGAACTCAATACTTTTGTATCAATGCCTACGCCAGCCCACTCCATATTAGCCAAAACCTGAACCAGTGGCATCTCGACTTGCTCAAAAAGTGGCAAGAGTCCATCCTCTTTCATTCTTTTCTCTAATTCCTTCTTTAACTGCCATGATAGGTACGATCTATGAACCGCAAGTTCTTTTTCATCTTGGTTCTCCATTTTGGTTTGGATATACTCCCTGGCTAGGCTCTGGATGGAGAATTTCTTGCCTGGTTCCAAAAGGTAAGCAGCAATTTGGGTGTCAAAGACAAGACTTTTCAGGAAAAGGCCCTCATTTCTAAGACCCAATATCTTGGTTTTTGCATCGTACGTTATGGCTTGATAGTCACTGCTCTCAAAAAACTGTCTCAGTGTTTGAAAAACAATCTCTTTGGGAACCTTGCTGGTTTTAGAGGTAAGCGGAATAGAATAAGTGGTCAGCTCACTTTGGCCAGCCTTGCTTTTTTGCTCCAAGGTGATAACCAGATTCCCGACTTTTAGATCAGTCGGATACTTGCCTTTCATATCTGCATCAAAACTGAAGCTTCCGGTCTCTTCAAGACTATCGACAAGCTGATTTAGCTGATCCATGCTTACTATCTCTTGCACCTCAAACTTCAGAGTAGTCATCCCTGAAGAAGTTTTTCCTTCTGTTTCTGCAAAGAATCTATCTAAGAGAGTCTCAAATTCCAGGGACAAAAAGACGTTTTCAACATCGCTCCGATCCCAGTTTCCCAGTTCACATTGGCCAATTTCAATTTCGACCGGGACATCATTCTCCAGGATCGCCAGTTCCTTGCTTAGACAGGCGATCTCGCCATGCTTGCCGATTGCTTCCCTGAATCTTTTAGGCTCAATCTGATCAACGTGACTCAAAACCGCCTCCAGGCTCCCAAACTGCTGCAATAGTTTAGTCGCTGTTTTTTCACCCACTCCGGGCACACCGGGAATGTTGTCAGAAGAATCCCCTTTCAGGCCAATCAGATCCGCAATTTTTTCGGGCGGGACACCAAATCTCTCGATCACCCCTTCCCGGTCATACCGTTTCGTATCAGTGATTCCCCTTTTTGTCGCCAGGACGGTTACGGAAGATGAGACTAACTGAAGCATGTCCCGGTCTCCGGTGACAATCAACACCTGATTCTTTTCTTTCAGTCTTTTGGCAAGAGTGGCCAGAATATCATCCGCCTCATAGCCTGACATCTCAACAATGGGAATTTGCAGGGCGCCTAAAATATCTCTTACCAGCGGAAACTGACTTCTGAGCTCATTCGGAGTTTCGGGACGATGAGCCTTATACTCTTTATACCGGACAACCCGGTGAGGTTTGCCTTTATCAAAAGCAACTATAACGGCATCAGGCTTTTCGTCCTTTATTAGTCTAATAAGCATACTGGTAAAACCATATGCGGCATTGGTTACCTGTCCGGATGCCGTTCTCAGCGTAGTCGGTAGAGCAAAAAAGGCCCGGTAAACCAAGCTATTCCCGTCAATAAGCACTATCTTCTTTTGGGCCAAGATACCAACCTCTTCCTGTTCATTTAATTAGTTTGCAGATAGCAGTATATCAATAAGTTTTAGAATGCATAATATGCACCCGGCTAAATGAAAAATTCAAAAGTCAAAATGTCCTTCGACAAACTCAGGATAAACAAAATGACAATGTAAAATTCAAAATGGTTTAAAAATCATTTCTATTTTTGCATTTGCGTATACAGGCTTTCCTTATCCAGAAAATACTAGTAATTGATTTTGTGCTATACAATAGCTAACAGTCTCTATTAATGGCTGGGCTTCGATTCTTCTCAATTCTACAAGTCCCGCCTTTTGTTTACAACGAAAATGAAAGAAAAATAGGTAGTCCCGCGTTCTAAGATATGATATTAATCTTTCAACATCTCCTGTTTTCTTATAAACTTAATTCAATAATTTTGCCTGGTTAAAAGTTGTCATCTCAGGGAGGATATATTTTGCTACTCGGGTGGATTTTAGGAAGTGTCTTAGTTGTAAGCCTAATATCGCTTGTGGGGATAATTTTTATCGCCATGAAGGAAGAGGCTCTACGAAATCTCTTGCTTGTGTTAGTCGGGCTGGCAGCCGGGGGATTAATGGGAGGAGCACTATTTCATCTCCTGCCTGAATCTTTGGAGCACATGAAAAGCATGACAGTCTTCCTCTATACAGCAGGAGGATTCGTGCTATTTTTTGTTCTGGAACGAATTCTTTACTGGCGTCATTGTCATGAAGAAGATTGTGATGTCCATGCTTTTACTTATCTTACCTTGATCGGTGACAGTGCTCATAACTTCTTTGATGGCTTAACCATCGCTATCAGTTTTTCCCTCAGCATCAAGCTCGGTATCTTCGCAACGTTAGCTATAATTCTTCACGAGATCCCTCAGGAAATTGGAGATTTCGGCATTCTGGTTTACGGAGGTTTTAGCAAGCTCAAAGCTCTCTTTCTGAACTTTCTAACAGCTTGCGCAGCAATAGTCGGAGCCCTAATCGGCTATTTTTTTACCGGTTACGCTGCCGAACTCGCCTTTGTTCTCCTGCCTTTCGCTGCCGGGGGTTTCCTCTATATAGCTAGCGCCGACTTAATTCCTGAATTGCACAAAGAAAGAGACTTCAGGAAAAGCAATCTTTCTTTCGTTTTCTTTCTTCTGGGATTAGGAATCATGTGGTTAGCCAAAACTGTCCTTGGAACATAGAGAGAGCAGGCTCTTCGAGCTATGGGGTTTCCAGGTGCGGGTAAGTAGTGTATCCGTCAAGCATCACATATGCCTGCCAATCTTCTCCCATTCTCGCTTGCAACAGGTTAAATGCCTCTTCAATTGAGGCGGCAGGAACCATGCCTATTTTTTTAACCTTGTCCGGATCTTGCCCGGACACCCAAATAATATTAAACTTTTGGGCTTTCTTTATAGCAGCGTGTACTGTATGCCCCGGAATCGAGAAATTCTTTCTCAACTCTTGTTCAATGGCATCTAATGTCTTGAGATTAATCCACTCTTCATAAACCGGAGAAGAAAAACCTTCGGCGGCTTCAGCCACTAAGATCATGGTGCCGCCTTCTCTAAGCGCATTGGCCGCATTGTCCATTGCTTTGTGGGACTGCACAAAATTCAGATCCTTGGGGTACCCTCCTCCGCTGACAATAACTACATCGGCCGCCACTTCCAGACCAACTCGGTAATTCTCGTCAATAAAATCACAACCTTTTCGGTAGGCCGATATAAAATCGCCGGCAAAAACGCCCGCGATTTCCCTTTGGTCATTCAAGACAAGATTAACCAGAAAATCGGGACTGGCCATAAAAGCCGCTTCTTCCATATCTTCATGAATAGGATTCCCGTCCAGTATCGCTGTTCGCGCCATTTCATTCATTCCACCGCAAGAAAGAGAATTAAGAACCAGCTTATGATTGGCTTGAATGGTTTCAAAAGAAGCTACACCGGGAAGAATGCTCTTCCTGCCTCCCCCAAAACCGGCAAAATAATGGTATGTTATTACACCTGTTAGAATAATCCGATCTGCCTCAATCAACTGTCGGTTTAGTTCAACTCTTGTCCCTCTGGTCGTGGTACCGATAAAGGAAAGGTTTGACTGATCTCTGCAATCGTGGTTAACAATTTTGACTTTTGAAGTAACCTCGCTCCCTACAATTGCTTCCTGTTCCTTTCTGGTATGCAGCGGATGGGTGCCATGGGCAAACACAATAAAGATATCTTCCATAGATATCCCTGATTTAAGTAATTCCTCTATGATGGCAGGGATTAAAATGTCGGCTTTAGATACCCGGGTTTTATCAGAAACAACTATACCAACCCGTTCACCAGGTAATACAACCTCAGCGAGCGGCGGAGACTGAGTGGGATTTTTCAGTGCTTTTCGCATTTCCGCCTCAGGATGAAACAAAGGCGTCAACGCTTTGGCACGCAAAATACCGAGCAGGTTTCCCTGGGGAATGGAAAACCGGATTATGCTATGACCGTATGCCAGCTCAAACTTTTGTTGCACCTGCAATCACCTTCTTTGTCCGCTTTCAATTTTTCCCCGAAAACGATTCGGACTTAATTCGCCTATATCCATGGAGGTTTTTCCCTCCGTGATCAATTCGCCAACTAGTCTTCCGGTAATAGGAGCCAGTGCTATGCCGTCTCCTCCATGCCCTGAAGCAATGATAAGATTCTTGATGTTATCGATAGGACCCAGAATAGGCAAATTATCCGGTGTATGTGGCCTTAATCCGGCAAAGCTGCGAATCACTTTGAACTCTGCGCATTTGGGCATGAGCTTTACAGCGTTTTTAGCTACGGTGGTCAATCCTGTGTAAGTTGTTCTTCTATTATATCCTACAAATTCCCTTGTGCTGCCGATTAGTAAATTGCCCCGTTCTGTTTGTTCAAAAGTCACTCCGCATTGCAGGGACTTTGCGGCCTCAGGAGAAAACGTAGCCGTTAGATAGCTCACGCTGGTTAATAAGCAATCAATTACTTGCGGTAAAGGTTCGGTTACCAAGATTTGTCCCCGTCTGGGAATAATGGGTAAATCCTCGCCTATCATCCGTAATATATTTGGCGTTTCGGCACCGGCGGCAATGACCACTGTATCCGCTTTGATTTTACCTTTGCCGGTCGTGATGTCAGAGATATACTTTTCTTTGCCTTTCTCCCCCATTTCCATTGCGGAGACGGGGGACCCTGTAAACATACGCGCTCCTCTATCCCGGGCCGCGTCCGCAAAAGCAAGAGTAGCCATAATGGGATTAACTTGTGCGTCCTGAGCGCAAATACTTGCTCCTTGAATATGAGATGCCAGATGGAGCACTTTGGAGTGCGCATTAGTTGCAGAGACAACCTGGATGTCCAGGCCCTCTTCCTGCTGTCTTATAGCTAGATTCCTTAGATAATCCAATTCTTCTTGGTTTTCAGCAACAACCATGCTTCCGCATTTTCTATATTCCAATTCACGGCTGAGGTCAGATGCAAGGTTTTCATAAAATTTGGCGCTTTGCAGGGCCATTTTCAGGTGAATTCCCGGAGTTTTAGACTGCAGAAAAATAAATCCATCACAAGCACCGGAGGAACCAGAGGCAATATCATCTCTTTCTATTATAACTGTCTCGACACCCTCTTTAGCCAGATAGTAGGCAATCGAGCAACCTATAATTCCTGCTCCGATTATTAGTACATCGGTCTTAGTCATCTTCAGCACCTAAGGCCAGTATTCCCAGTTCAACCGGCCTAACCGGAGGACGCACACTGGGAGGCTTGACGTGTTCCGGACCTATGTTGGTGTTTTGTACCAGCAATCGCCGGGACAGCTCGGCACAGACTCTCCCCTGACATAATCCCATCCCCACACGAGTTCTATCCTTAATTCCCTTGATTGAATCTACTCCATGCTCAAAGACCCTGTTGATTTCTGTTCTTTCAACCTCTTCACAACGACAAACCATGCGAGGGATGAGGGATGAGGGATGAGGGATGAGTTCACCGCTTTCTGGCTCTTGCTTAGAACCAGAAGCATTAATTTTTGTTGTCTTTGCCCATCGCCCATCGCCCATCGCTCTTTGCTCATCGCTTATTTGGATGCTTCTTACTTCCATTGCTAAATCCTTTGGTACAATCAGAGATATTATTGCGGTTTGATCAAATCTTTGGGGATTTCGCATCCCTTTGACCTTAGCTTTGGTAACAATCTCTCCCTCTCTGTCAACAGCATCAACTTCATCCTGAACAGCGGGCAAAGGGTAAAACTCGTATGGAAAGCAAATAATAGCTTCATTCTTGGAGTAGGTGAGGTCGACAATAAAAATCGCCATTCCCGGGCAGTGAGGAATACATAGGGTACACCCGTTACATTTTTCTTCCAGGAAAACAGGCAAATTTGTCAGAGGTTTGCCCACCTTAATTGCAGCTTGGGGACAAATAGATTCGCAGGGATTGCAGGGTATCTCTTCCAGACATTCTATGATGGCAACAGGTCCTTCGGCCAACCGCTCCTCCGAGGGAAAACCTGTTGACTTTTTCAGTTTATCTCTATCAATAATGCCGTCTTGCCCTATTCCATTACCCATTTGTTTCCAGATTTTCCTTTATCAAGCTTCTCTTGCAGCTGCTGCCACAACTTCTTTTTTCGCTTTGTACCTGTTGCTTCCAAACGGTCCCCGCCTTAGATACCTCAACCGCTGATTGATTTTTTCCTTAATCCGGCCGGCTTCAAGATTATCAACATATCCCAATTCTTGGGCTACCGAAATCCCGGCAAGTTTCCCCTCCTCCATAGCTGTACTTGCTTCTTCCACTCCCGATATGTCGCCGGCTACGTAGACACCTCGCTCGGTAGTCCGCATATCTCTATCATGTACAGGTACGTATCCTCCCAGTTCAGATGAGAATAGACATCGACATCCGGCCATCCAGGCAAGCTCGGCAAGGGGAGAAAGACCGACAGCCAAACAAATCAAGTCTACATTTAGAACTTGCTCCGAACCGGAGATTGCACTGCCTTGCTCATCAACCTGGCTGATGATGGCACCCTCTACTTCATTGCGCCCATTTGCTTGCACAACAGTATGTAGGGTCAGAATAGGAACTCCCGCTCTTCTTACTTTAGCGCTATGAACGCCGTAGCCACCTATTTCTCTCTTGGCTTCAATAATGGCAACTACATCAGCGCCTGCCTGCAGTAACTGATAGGATACAATCAATCCCACGTTTCCCGACCCTACCATTAGAACTCTCTTGCCGGGAAGCACTCTATACAGATTCACCATTGTTTGAACTGCCCCGGCCCCCATTACACCCGGTAGAGTCCAGCCCGGAAAAGCAATTGAATTCTCTGAGGCACCGGTCGCCAGAATTATTGCTTCCGCTTTTACTGCCTGGACCTGTTTGTTCTTCTCAATACCAATTACTTTGTCCTCAAACAGGCCAAGCGCTCTACTCTCCAAACTGAGTTCAATCCCTCGATTCTCAGCTTCTTCTATAAGTTCTCGAGCAATTTCAAATCCCCGTCTACCCGCTTTGTGATCTTGTGAACCAAAGAACTTGTGGATTTGTTTGAAAAGCTGACCACCAGCCCTTGAGTGTTCATCAAACAGCAATACCTCTAACCCCTGCTTGGCAACCTCGATTGCAGCACAAAGCCCTGCCGGTCCCGCCCCGATTATTACAACCTCAGCTTCAGTCACGGCTCTCGCCCCAGTTTCCCAATCCCCTTTGTGTTTCTACCCTCATGTCTTCCTCTACTGGAGTAATACAAGTAAGAACGTTTGGCTTACCGTTCACTGTCATCATACAATCGGTGCATTGGCCAATCATACAAAATGGTCCTCGCGGCTCTCCTTGCTTTGGAGTTTCGCGGCAGACTTTGATTCCTGCCGCTAAAAGTGCGGTGGCAATCGGCTCTCCCCGGAAAGCAGAGATGACTTTACCATCAATCTTGATCTTTATCTTTTCTTGGGCCTTGATCGGTCCCAAAATGGGATGATCTTTGATCCTCATTACTTCACCCCTCTTCGATCAGCAAAGTCAGACCAAAATTCCTCAGTCAAGAATACATCATCTATTACGGTTGTGTGAATAAATAAAAGCCGGCGAGTAAATCCCGCCAGCTTTTTTATAGCTAATCATCTGAGCAACAATCAGCATTAACACAACATCAACAAGAAGATCCTGTGTCGATAATTATAGGATCGGCAAATACTTACCCAACTCGTATGGGGTTACTTGACCTTTATACTCATCCCACTCCATTTTCTTATTCTTGATAAACCAGGTAAACACATGGTCTCCCAGTGCTTTTTTTACCAACTCGCTTCCTTCGGTGATCTTTATGGCTTCATACAAATCTTCCGGAAGCGATTCAATGCCTACCTCTCTTCTTTCCTCATCCGTCATCTGGTAGATATTATTAGTCACTTGGTCCGGTAGAGGATACTTCTTTTCAATACCTTCCAGACCAGCTGCAAGCATGACAGAGAAGGCAAGATAGGGATTACAAGCCGGATCGGGACTGCGATACTCAACCCTAGTCGCCTTTTCCTTACCGGGCTTGTACATAGGTACTCTCACCAAAGCTGATCGATTACGTTGGGCCCAACAAATATAAACGGGAGCTTCGTAGCCAGGAATCAACCGCTTATAAGAATTCACCCACTGGCTGGTAACAGAAGTAATCTCACCAGCATGCTTTAATATTCCGGCGATATAATGCTTGCAAATATCTGATAGATTATATTTGTCATTAGGATTAAAAAATACATTCTTTTCTCCCTTAAATAGAGACTGGTGGACATGCATTCCATTGCCGTTCTCACCAAAAATCGGTTTAGGCATAAAAGTAGCATAAATCCCGTTTAGTTGAGCCACTTCTTTTACGACGAGCCGATAGGTCATTACATTGTCTGCCATTAACAGAGCATCGGAATAGCGCAAATCGATCTCATGCTGGCTCGGTGCAACCTCGTGATGACTATACTCAACCGGTATGCCCATTTCTTCTAAAAGGAAGATAGTATCACGTCGAAGGTCCATGGCGACATCAAGCGGGGTTAAGTCAAAATAACCACCACTATCAAGGACCTCCGTACCCTCTGAATTCTTGAAATAGAAATACTCAAGCTCGGGACCGATTTTAAGAGTGAAACCCATCTTACTGGCCCGCTCTAGATTTCTTTTAAGCACGTAACGCGGATCTCCCTCATAAAAGCTACCATCAGGATTCTTGATATTGCAAAACATGCGAGCTACACCCCGCTCACCTGGCCGCCAGGGTAGGATCTGGAAAGTTGAGAAATCGGGATAAGCAATCATATCGCTTTCCTGAATTCGGGCAAAACCTTGGATCGATGAACCATCAAAGCCCATTCCCTCTTCCAGAGCTCCCTCCAACTCCGAAGCGGTAACGGCAAAACTTTTCAGAAAACCCAAAACGTCAGTGAACCACAACCGTATGAACTTAATGCCATTTTCTTTTACGCTATTAAGTACATAGCTTTTGTCTTTTTCCATTATCCTAACCTCCTTATTTTTCACTGTCGGATTTCACTATATTCTTGAGTAAAAGTCTCTATTCTTTTACGATCAGACTCAAAATAAAACGCCCTCCTCTCGGTGAAGAAGACGCCGTTGTCTTTTTATACTATCCTTTTTCCCTGTAGTGATGTGCAAAAAGCTTATACCATGGATGAAACACGTCTGTCAACCCTCCACGCCTATTGCCAGGCTTATAACCAAAAGAATTATACTGCAAAGTCAGATTGGAACAAAACTAAAAGGGTGGAATCGGCGGTATTTTTCTTTTATGCTCACTTCCCTTAATCATCTGCTCGATTTTTTTACTAATATTATGCTCTGCGCTGCCCGCTAGCAGATATTCATCCAATTCCCTGTAGGTGAAACCCATCTCTCCTTCATCTGTCTGCCCTTCCCACAATCCTGCGGATGGTGTTTTTATAATAATCTCTTTCGGTATACCAAGATGGACTGCCAGCTCTTTAACCCTGGTCTTTACCAGATTACCGAGGGGGAGAAGATCGACTCCCCCGTCTCCGTATTTGGTATAGTACCCCACACTTAGCTCACTCTTGTTTCCTGATCCTGCTACCAGATATCCCATCCGATTAGCATGATAATAAAGAGCTATCATTCTCAGACGAGGCTTGATATTAGTGATGGCCATTGTTTCCGAGCCATTATCCTCTGTATTTTCAGAATTGTCAGTCGTGTCTCCTTTAGTTAGTAGATCCTTAAGAAGATCAAGGACTTTATCCAGAACTACAGCCTTAGCAGGAATATCGAACTTCTTTCCCAGCAGTAGAGCGTGCTCCCTATCAACCGGATTACTGTTGCAGGGTAAAATCAATCCTAAAATATTTTGAGGAAACGCTCTTTTGCAAATAACTCCGATTACCGCCGAATCAATCCCACCGCTTAGTCCAACTATAACTCCCTTGGCTCCAGCCTGATTAATCTTCAGCCTAATCCAGGTAACCAGGTTATCAGTCAGCTCTTGCATTTTCTTTGAATTATTCATATTTTTTCCGGCTTCTCCTCTCCTGATAATTGCTCCGGAGTGCCAATACAAAACATATCATCTTTCACCATTGACATCGCTTTTCCTGCCTGTTGTTAAATACACATTTCTCACGATCTAATCGAAAGACCTAAACTCCTCCTTGTTTTCCGGCCCTTTATTTGTCCGTGGGACTCCATTTCTTCTGGATCATCCCGGTCACGCCCGATGATGACAAAGCATACTGTTGATTACTCTCTTGCAACAGCACCACTATCATATAAGAAGAACACAAGTATTAGCGGGCAAAAACTTGACCCATAATCTTTGCCTAATCTATAATCAACTATGATTTTGTTATTCAAGGCGAATCAATCATTTTTTGTTTTACCAGCCGATGTGGTGGAATTGGTAGACACGCCGGTCTCAAACACCGGTGAGGGCGACCTCATGACGGTTCGAGTCCGTCCATCGGCACGTACCAGAAGACCATGTAGGGTTGAAGTGGGATAAAGCACTACTTAATTCAACTTGCAGTTTTACTATGCCGGTATTCTTGTCATATTTTGCCTGTAGCCTGAAAGCTTCCAGAAGCTTTCTCTTCTTTGCCGGATCAGCGGTCTTTAGCTTATCCGACATATCCGGTATCTTCTCAAGCACCTTTTCTATATCAAGTTTGCGCTGCAATGTCGGGAGCTTGTTCATCTCCTCTTTTAGCTGCTGTTTAAGTTCCTTTTTCTCTTGTTTTAACTCTTCTATCCAGCCTCCGACAAGAACCGGGTCAACGCCTTTTTCAATCGCTTCCTCAAGCTTGTCTCCTCGTAGATATACAGCATCCGGGTGTTTACTTGCTTCTCCAACATATCCATAATCTTGTTTATAAAGACACCGGTAATAGGGCATATTGTTATTAAAACTTGTTTGAAGTCTCCTTCCGCAGATATCACAACGGATAAGCCCTCTAAAAAGATAGTCTCGCTTTTTATCCTTTTTATTCTTCCGAGACCGGCCTACCCTGGAGCTAGCCCTATTCTTTGCTACCTTGTCAACTTTTGCAAACCACTCTTTAGGAATAATAGCCTCATGCGTTGGTTCCTGTGACCAGGTCCATTCTTCCGGAGGATTCCACACTTTTTTTCTTACTTCTCCGGCAGAAGGCATAAGGAGATTCTTGAACTCTTTTACTCGTCTCTGTCTTCCCCAAACCTGGTAGCCTGTGTACTTAGGATTACGAAGTATAGCCCTTATTGAGCTTCTTGCCCATGGACCATTTTTAGGTGAAGGTGCACCCCTTCTATTCAAATCATCTCTTACTTCTCTTAAACCCATATTCTTAAAGCAGTAATTCTCAAATATTTCTCTAACTATCGGAGTAGTTGCAGGATCAATAGCCAGTCTCTTTTTGGTGAGTCCTGCCTTTTTCTTGGCGGGATTAGTGTGCTCAAGCTCTTCAAGCTGATACCCATAGGGACAAGTTCCGCCATTGTGCATACCTTGGAGGGCGTTTTGCTTCATGCCATCTTGTAGACGCTTTACAATCCGCTGCCTCTCATCTTCTGCCAATACTGCTAAAAGGTTGCGAAGAATAATTGAGGAATTATCTTGAGGATTAGCGCTTTGATCTGAAGCATAGATAAGAATACCTTTAGCGCCTAGTACAGCATCAATTTCCAAAAAGATCTGGTGGTTCCTTGGAGCAAGCATCCTTAAGTAATGCCTGAAGTGCAGGGCGTTCTCTTGAGGTACCGCTGGCCACATCCTGATATGGAATGGTAGGGTTTTAGTGGACACTTTCCTAAGAGTTGTTTTTAATAATCACAGGAGGTGTTCAATGGACAAGAAAAAGAGAAGAAAGTACACGAGGGAATTCAAGGAAGAAGCAGTGAAG
>SDBS01001432.1_pt1 | contig 24163 bp, 17 predicted proteins | sample 2277091 | NCBI WGS metagenome assembly SDBS01 (sample SAMN10404972, study PRJNA504765) | marine sediment metagenome | isolation source: marine sediment core GS10_PC15, 163 cmbsf | place: Arctic Ocean: Southern Knipovich Ridge | collected 2010
CTATCAATATGTTCGGGTTTTAATGAAACTACATTTAGTAATTTTAAAACTCGTCGTCGGATATCTGTTTTTTTAGTTATATTCATTAAATTTTTTAATGGTTCACCAATGATATCAACAATCTTCATTCTTGGGTTTAATGCAGCATCGGGATCTTGAAAAACCATCTGAATTTTTTGCCTGTCAAGTCGATCCAAACCTTCCTCAATTCTTTTATTATGAAAAGAGATTTCTCCTTCAACTGAGCCCCCCATTTTTGGGATCAGGCTTAAAATACCGTTCCCAAGGCTAGTTTTACCGCATCCACTTTCTCCCACCAATCCCAAAGTTTCACCTGGATATAAATCAAATGATACATCATTAACCGCTGGGATTATTCCTATTGTTCGGTTGAATATACCACCATAAATTGGGTACTTCACTTTGTAATTTCTAACACTTAATATGGGTTCTTTACCCGCGGAATTCGGGGATCTGCTATCAATTATAGAATCCTGCCTTTCTGTGCTCATAACAATTCCACTCTTTCTTCTTCACTTAGCTCTTTAAATAGATCTTTCTTTTCGGGACTGTTTTTGTCATTATGGAATAGAAAACAAGCAACCTTCCTTATTCCACTAATATTTTCAAGTTCTGGTTTAGTTTCTAGGCAAATTTTCATCGAATATTTACATCTGGGGTGAAATCGGCAACCTGATGGAGGATAAATTAAGTTTGGTACCATTCCTCTAATTATTTGCAATTTAGTGCCTCTCATTTCCCGATTTACTCGAGGAATCGCTGATAATAAACCTTGAGTATACGGATGAAGTGGAGATTCCATAATATTAGAGACTGAACCATATTCAACAATATTACCAGAATACATTACCGCAACTGTATCGCATAATTCATAAATAACCCCCAAGTTATGAGTAATAAACAAAACGGAATTATGTAATTTCCTTTTAAGCTCTCGAATTAATTCAAGAATTTGGGCTTGAATAGTTACATCTAATGCTGTTGTTGGTTCATCACAAATTAATAACTGTGAATGACAGGCCAAACCCATCGAGATCATTATCCTTTGTCTCATTCCACCAGATAATTCATGAGGAAATCTATACAATAATTGTTCAGTATCGGCTAAACCAACAGTTTTCAAGATCTTGGCAGACTCACGTAAAGCAATATCATTTATTGTTATTCTCCATTTAACTTTGAATTTTAATTCTGTGATTTGGTTTTGGAGTTTAATTTTTTGGTCTGTAAGTTCTTCATTCTCTCTTAAAATATTTTGCTCCATGTCGTCATCAAAGGATCTTTCTTCTTTATTTTGAATTATTTTAAGATTTTCTTGAAGTCTGCTTTTAATTTCTTTGAAATCATTTTTTACTTCTTTAAGAATTTGTTTAAGTTTATTATTTTCGTCGTTGGCAATTTTTTTTTGTTCCTTCAGAAATTCTATTTGATGAAGTTTATAGACTTCACTTATTTGTTCTCCAACCTTCAAGACCGGATTCAAGCTGTTTAACGGATCTTGAAAAATCATAGTAATTTTATTCCCGCGGAATGTTCTAATTTCATTTAAGGTTTTTTCTGTTAAATCTTCTCCATTAAAAGTAATACTTCCACCTAAAATTTTTCCAGGAGATCTTATTAATTGTAGGATAGATAAAGCCGTAACAGATTTCCCACAACCTGTTTCACCGACTAATCCCATGATTTCATCTTTTTTTATGGAAAATGAAACTCCATCTACTGCCTTGACTACTCCTTCTTCGGTGTAGAAATAAGTAAATAAATTTCTGACGTCCAACAACACATCTGAAACAACAGCACTCTGTAAATTATCATCCCTTATTTTCGTTTTACTTAATTTTCCCATGATCTTCAACGATTTTTTTTTTAAGCATTCAATCGTGGATCTAAAGCATCCCGTAATCCATCCCCAATGAGCATAAATCCCATAACCGCCAATAGAATACCAAATCCTGGCCATAACGGTGCCCAAGGCGCATTATATATTCTAGCTCTGGTTCGGGCAATATCGTTTCCCCATTCTATTATAGAAGGGTCACCGAAGCCCAAAAAGCTTAAACCAGCTATTCCTAAAATAATACCTCCTATACTACCGGTAAGAGATATGATTATTGGTGCTATACAATTTGGTAATATATGCTTAAATACAAGTTGCATATTTTTGGAACCAGAAACACGAGCTGCAAATACATACGTTTTATTAATTTCCTGCAAAGCAGATCCGCGCATTAATCGAGTATATCCTGGAATACCCAATATCGCATAAGCACCCATAATTACTTCCATCTTTGGAACGTAAAGTGAAACGAGTATTAATAATAAAATAATAGAGGGGAAAGCTAAGAATACATCAGTGATTCGCATAATAAGGTTATCAACCCATCCTCCAAAAAATGCTGAAATTAGTCCGAAGAATATTCCCCCAGCAACACTAACTAAAATGGCACCTAAACCAATTGTTAGTGAAGATCGTGCCCCCCAGATTAATCTACCAAACACATCACGACCATGATCCATTACTCCAAACGGATTTAATTCAGAGGGCCCGCTCCAAGGTGTAACGGTTTTATCAACGCCCAAAAGTTGGTCATATGTAAAAGGTGAAATCCAAGGTGCAAATACTGCCCAAGTAACAATTACCATTACAAGTGAAATTCCAAAAATTGTTAAAACTGATTTTAATTTTTTCGTCATACTCCGCTTACTTTCAAGTTTTGTGAGTTCAACAGTTCTATTTTCAAGTTCTTCATTTTTTTCTCCTGGAATAACCAAAAATTTCAAAAATTTCTCTTTAATCTCTTTAAACTGTTCTTTAAAAGACGGAGGAAAGTATTTCTTAGCCAATATTTTAAGTCCAAGGTCCTCAATCTGTTCCGTATCTATTGTCATTTTTCAATCACCTAAAATCTAATTCGTGGATCCAATATTCCGTATAAAATATCCGTAAAAAGATTAACTAATATAAAGAGCAAGGAAACTACAAAAACACAAGCAATTATTACTGAATAGTCAACTCCGGTAATTGCTTTCATTAATAACATCCCCATACCCCTGAAATTAAATGTAGTTTCCGTTAAAACAGCCCCACCTAATAAAAACCCAAAATCCATTCCAATTATTGTGACTACCGGGATTAGAGCGTTCCTTAGAGCATGATGATTTATTACAGTTTTCTCCTTGCAACCCTTTGCCCTGGCAGTTCTGATATAATCTAACTCTAAAACCTCCAACATACTGGAACGTGATTGACGGCTGATACCAGCAATTGAAATGAAAGTTAAGGAGAATACGGGGAGTATATAATACGGAATAGTATCCCAAAATAAATTCCAATGTCCTGATAAAGCACTATCTAACAACCGAAACCCCGTGATATGAGGCGGATTTGCTACTTGTGATGCCGTATATGATTCTACTTTATATCCTGCTGCAGGTAACCAATCTAGCTGAATTGAAAAAATATATATTAAAATAATTCCTAAAAAGAAAACCGGAATTGCAACACCCACTAATGAATTCCCCCGAATTAGCGTGTCTTGCCATTTATTTCTCTTATTTGCTGATATAACTCCTGTTTTAACTCCGATAATAGAAGCGGGAATTAATGAAAGAAAAGTGAGTTCAACGGTTCGGGGAAATTTAGCCCAAATTAGATCCCAAACATTTTGTCCCCTTGCAATTGTAAGTGATTCACCCCAATCACCAGAAAACAATTGACCAAGATATTTTCCAAATTGAACATACCAAGGATCATTTAAACCATATCGTTCTGTAAGTCTTTCATATATTGCGATTGTTGCAGGATTAACGCGATCCAAACCCCTATATAAAAATGGATTTCCTGGCATAAAACGGGTAAGAGCAAATGTAAGAGCTAACACTCCAAACATAATTGGAATAGTTAACAATAACCTGCGTACAATGTATTTAATAAGACTCATTTCATTTCCCTTAAATTTGTGTCTGTTAGGAATAATTCTTGATGTTGTTGCTTTAAACGGTTAAAACGTAAAGATTTTAAAAATCCTCCAAAAATTCCTGAACCAACAAATATCAATTCAAGAATTATTAAATTAAGATACCCAAGTCCTGATGCGAAGTATTCTCCGAGAGCGTAATAGAAATCTACTTGGAAATTGATACCATGCCATATAATAGATAATAATATCACAAATGGTATTGTCCATAAATTTCTTTTTATAGAATAAACCAAAAAGTTTTCTCGATATCCTTGAAGTGTTCCTATGCCAATAAAAATTAACAAACCCAACGAAATCGGGTATTTTAATTCAAATTTAAGATACTCTACGTGTCCTGTTCCTACAACAAACAAATTAACATATTCTTGAATATCCGTTTTTACATAAGGATCAAAAAAACTCTTAAAAATAAACAAGAGGTTATCTCCTGGATTCTTATCGTAAACGTTGCATACGTATCCAAAAAAGAAGAAATATAATAGAAATAATCCCAATAACAAATTTCCAATGCTATTGAATTCTTTTTCTTTCAAATTTTCATGCACTGTCATAAGGCTAAATATAATTCCTATGACAGTAGAAATAATCAATCCAACCAAAAAAATTCTTTGTTCCAAATGGGGGGGAGTTACATAAAACGGAGTTAAGATTCCTACTGAAACAAAAGAAATGATAGAAAGGATTAAGAATAATTTCTGTCTATTTTTTTCTGTGCTTTTTTCTGATTTGTCTTCTGAATATTTTGGTCTCATGGATTTATAAGTCATCTACAAAATTCACTTTCTGCAAGATTTTTTTTTATGTAATATCTTTTTTCACATTGTTTAAAAAAGATCTTTTTAATCTTACTACTATTTTCTTAAATATCAATTTCGTCTATTCTGAAATACTTAAAGTTTTCTGAATCAAAATTTTCAGTAAAGTGCAAAAAATCTTCTTCATTTAAGCCACGTTCTCTAATATTGATAAAAAAAGTTTTAAAAATAATCATGATTTAACGGCTCAGAGATACTTCCGTTTTTAATTATCGTATCAATTATTGCTTTAAACATATCTCATCGAACATTTAACGATTACATTAGGTAAAAATTTTTGAAAAACTTTTTTTGGAATTAATGGTTTTATTTCATAAGGATTAAAAGTTCTCTTAAATTTACCTATTTTTCGTAAATGGATTTTTGAAGAAAATTTGAACCTATTTACGAAAATTGGTTAAATCATATTATTTCGAAGAAAAATAATCTTTTTTCATTTTCTCAATGAAATCTTATAATTACTCCAAGTCGTAATCATGTTTTATGGTTTACAGTTTATTTTTATGCCTTTAATTGAGGATGTTTAGGCTGTTTGGGATTAAATTTGGCGTTGTTTGGTTTACAATAACGTTTTTTGTTCCCTTCTTTCTAAACTCATTTTTCATTGCTTTAGATCCTCTTGTTGTCTATATAAGATCCTATACACTAAATATGGGAATATTGTGGGATTTTTTTGATAATATTCATGCATTAATATGATTTTCGGTTTCTTTCTGCTGTTTACGACACTTTGTCCATTTTTTCTTCTTTATTTCTCCGGTTTTAAGATTTTTCAGTTTTTTGGATTCTATTTCAAATTTTTCAGGTTTAATTATATCTCTGTTTCTTTAACTTCTTATCTAACACCGTAAATGCTTTTTTTTCTAAAAGATGAGTTAATTTTATTTGAGTTTAAAGTCTTTTTCTTCAATCTAATAGTGCAGATTTTTTTTATTTTTCGAAAATCCCGATAAAAATCAAATATTTATCCAAGTTAAAACCGTTAAATTGATGATTAAAAAGAATATCGTTGATAAAACCAAAGGGCAATATACAAACGGTAAGATTATCGCAAAAAAAAAGATTAAAAATACCATTTGTTGTTTGGCGAAGGCACAAGTTTTATATACAAATAAAAGCAAAAAATAATTGATTGGTTTTAATTAAATTTAATGAAATTATTTAATAAAAAACCAAATCTTGATTATGTTCAAAAAAGTGATAAAAAATGATAAAAAAAAATAAAGCATTTGTGACTGCTATAAGCCTGCTATTAATATTCCAGGTTTTTATGGGAGTTACTCCCAATGTTGCAGCTGATGATGCCGTTTTCATTATCGGTACTTCTTCTCTGACTGTTGATATAGACCCGCACATGATGTGGGACAGTGCTTCTTGGGATATGGCAATGCATGTCGCCGAAGGATTACTCGGTTATGATCCGTATGATCCAGATTTCGAGCTTATTCCTAAATTGGCTACAAAATTAGGAACATGGGACGAAGATTTGCTTGAATACACCCTAACTTTAAGGGAAGGTGTATATTTCCATGATGGCACAGAATTCAATGCCTCTTCAGTAAAATGGAATTTTGAGCGATTAGCAGGATTCGTTGCTTCAGGTGAAGCTCAAATCGCTGAACTTTACGCTCCAATTGACGAAGAGTTTGTTATTAATGAAACCGTAGTAAATAATGCGACATCAGTGACATTCAAATTGAACTATGTGTACTCTGTATTCGAAGCACTATTAGCATTTAGCGGATCATTCATGATGTCTCCCACTTCAACTCCGGTTGACAGAATAATGACAGTAGGTTTGGATATCCTTTTTGGTACAGGACCTTATCAGTATGGCGAGTTTATTGCTGATGAATCTCATACTTTGCAATACTGGCCTTATTATTGGGGAGGAACACCTGCCATAGAGACACTTAAATTCCTAATATTTGATGATGCCACCTCTAGGACTCAAGCTCTTTTAGCTGGGCAAATTCATATGGGGGGCCCTATGATAGAGTTTAACCAACAATTCGATGATAAGAACGGAACTACACACACTGTCCAGATAGGCCCAGCAGGCGTAACCACAGGGTATGTAGGAATGAATAATAAACAGATTAACGTAACCTGGAGAGAAATTATCAGTAGATCAATTGATTATGACTATATAATCGATGGCTATATGGAAGGCACAATGATAAGAATGAAATCTCCGATTCCTCAAGGAATTTTGTACTCAAACTATACCTTTGATGTAGCGACTTTAGATGTTACCACAGCAAGAGAAATGATTCTAGCTATAAATCCTAATAATCTTACAACAAAATATCCTCTCTTGACAGCAGCTAGTTCTAATGATGATTGGAATACAGTTGCACTCAACGATCCAGTTGCTACATTCAATTATACATGGAATACAGGAAACAGCGCCAGGGAAAATATCGGAATTATAATAACTGACAATTTGAGAGACGTAGGTATCAAGGTTACACCAAACGGTGTTATTTGGGCTACCTTTTTAAATATGCTTTATGGTATTCGTGGAGGATCCCGAGATGATTTAAGTTTGTTCTTCATCGGCTGGATGCCTGATTATAACGATCCAAGCAACTACATCAATCCATTGTTCAACAGTGAAACTGCTTCTTCGCAAATTAACGATTCACTCATAGATCAATGGATGATAGAAGGTATACAAACAGTAAATGGACCAGAGCGAGAAGCCATCTATGACAAAATCCAAAAACGACTCGTTGAAGAACTTTTTACATGGGCATATATTTATACCGGTAAAGGACGTACAACTCATGATATCGAATTGACAAACTACCCGTATAATGCAATGGGATACTTATTCCTCTTTAAATGCGGTTGGCAAGGAGATACATGGAGTGCAGATGTAGAGAATACAGGTACACCTCCTTTCATTGATTATGACATTCCGGTAGTCGAAGATGACACTGCAGATCCTGTAATTCCGGGTTTTGGCGTTCCTCTAACTCTATTTGTAGCAATAAGCGCTATTGCATTGGTAATAATGAAGAAAAAACGAAGTGCATAAGAGCATAGAAAGCAATTTAATTAACAAAATATATTCTATTTTTTTTTATTCAATTTCAATCAATTCGATCAATATCTTAAATTCTAAAATATCTTATTAGCTCTCAAGTTTGAATCTTGAGCGCATGAAATGATAGTAAGTCTGCAAGAATACCCCCAAAATCAGCAAAATTGCTTATTACGACAATATGAGTCTATTCACCACAAATTTTGAAGTTTCAAATGTTGAAAGATGTTCAAAAGCTCAAGTAATCTTGAATTTTAGTTAGAGATAATATGTTAGAATTGATTCATTCTCAAATTAAGAATAATTTTATAAAAAGAGTTTAATTTGTAAACTAAGATGTTGATTTGATTTTGGTTTAAAGAAATGGAAATTACCACCGATTTATTACCAATTAAAAATATGCAATGATTAGTTCCCGCTGAAAAAAATGAAACAAACACATTTCGGAAGTCTTTTACTCTTAGTATTATGTTTTTCATCTGTATTAATTCTTCAAAAATACTACTTGAATCAAAATCAAAATATTGAAAATATTGAAATCAATACTGAAATAATTAATCGTTCTCAGAATACAATTTATTATAACAATCAATTAATAAAAATCATAAAACCTGCGAACACAAATCAAGAAAAATTTCCTACTTGCATCCTAATTCATGGTGATATTGCAGATTCGCATTCAATGAACCTTTTAAAACTGGAACTTTTAAGGAATAAATATTTAGTGGTTATAATGGATATTTCTGAGTTTGACTTTACAATTTATTTTCATTTAAACGAGACTTTAAATTACTTATTAGGGAGACCAGATGTAAATACATCCCAAATAGGAATTATTGGGCACTCAAGGGGAGGGCATTATGCACTTCACTTTGCCAGTATGCGAAATGAGTCAATAAATGCCGTAATAGTCGGAAATTATGGTTCCACCTTTAAAATCTATTATGATTATTTTGCATATTATTTAAAAAATATTGAATGGAATATTACAACACTTGATGCGCCAGTTTTCTATGCGCAATGGCAAAATTTGACTATTCCGGCAGACGCAACGACTCCGAGAAATTTATTAGTGTTAACTGATATTCAAGATACCAGAGCTAAAATAAGAGCTGAAACCTTTCTTTCTTACCTCACATTGGGCAAATATAATGAGACCAATAAATTTTATGGAGCGTTTGAAAACAATTCTGCACGTGAATTATATGTGTCAAACAGTTTTTTTGGGCACATTTCTTCGATATATAATCCAGAAGTGCTCCACATGGAGATTTCATGGATAAATCAAGCATTAAAAGTTAATAATTCCGCAAATAAATCGTTTTTGGTTTATGTCAATGTATATTTTGAAATTTTTCTGATTATATTATTGATTGTTTTCAGTTCCAAAATCATTAAAAAATGCTATATCATTTTACTAAAACAAGATATATTTTTTGATTTTCTTTTTACCAAGATGAAGAAAACAAAATCAAAGTTATCCTTAAAATTTAACAAAAAAACGGGATATAATACGTTTTCTGAGAAAAGAAAAATTTCCAGCGAAATCCAAAGAGGAATCGGAACAAAATTAGAAAAAAAACACGAATTTAAAGAAATCGGATTAGAAAATGAGAATATTCAACAAGAAAGTACCGAATCTGAAATAATTATAAAAATTTCTATAATTTTAATTACATTTAATATTGTTTTTTTTGAAGTATCAGATATTCATTTCCCAGATTTGATTCAATATTGGATTTTTTGGTCATTAATGCTCTTAATTTTAAAAAATCCGATAGAGACCTTAATTACTGAAAAAAAATGGAGGATATATAATAGAATGGATTATCTAAAATTTGTATTAATTGGCTTAGAATTGTTTCCTATTATTTTATTGTTAATTAACTTTGGAATGTTTGATTTAATAGGCGATCAACCACTCCGGCTCGTTGAGTATAACTATTATTATGTTTTGTACTTCATTATATTTGAAGCATTAATTTTTAGAATTATTTCTGAATTAGATATTAGACAATCTAAAAGAAATTCAAAAGAAAAGGGATCAAGGTATAAGAAAATAAGGAAAAACTAGAAATTAATTCCTAAAAATCCTTTTTGGAAATATATATATAAATTCCTACAACCGCACTTATTATGGAAAAAGCAATGATAAAAGTAAAAATCGGGTTCAATTTTTCATTTAACTGCTCCCAATGATAATTATCCCCAAAACCTTTTGTTATTTCGATGATATCTAATCCAATTTCATCTATTAAATACACAATATTACCTGATACATAAACATCCATTGTCTTCCTTCTTGATCTATATTTTCCTACAATTCTGGTCGATTCAAGGTTACTTATATCGATAATTTCCAAACCATCCATGTAATCTGCAACAAATGCAAGGTTGTCAGAAATATGTACTGCACGTACTCTTCCAGCATCACTAATTCGTCCAATTTCAGTAAGATTTAAAGGATCAGAGACATTTACAAATAAAAGGCCATAAATTGAATCAGCTAAATATATTACATTATCGCTGTAATACACACCCATTGCGCTGATAATAAAACTGTACAATCCATATCCATATTCATGATACCTTCCAAGTAATGTCGGGTTAGTAGGATCGGTAATATTAAATACCCCTAAACCATCTATATTATCGGCTATATAGGAAAAATTTCCATTGTTTAAAAGGCTATAAGAAGTCCAATCTCCATAAATCTGTCCTAGTTTTATGGGATTATTTGAATTTGTAACATTAAAAATTTCCAGTCCTCCGCTTGATGAAGCCACATAAGCTAAATTTTTCGAGATATAAATCCCCCTAGTAAATCCACTGCAATTAAACTCCCCTATTTTTCTTGGTTCTGAAAGAACTGAGATATTGAGTATTTCAATTTTTGTATAAGTAGCTAAATATGCTATACTATCAAAAATAAACACATCCCGAACTTGCCAACTTTTATTATACTGTCCGATTAATGTTGGATTGGCAGGATCAGTTATATTTATTATTTTTAAGCCTGTATGGACTCCAATATAAGCTAAATCTCCAGAGATCTGCATACTATAAGATTTTTCTTCGGTAATTTCAAAGTGACCTATTTTAGCTGTTCTATACCAAAGTTGAGAAACAATTGAATTATAATAGTTGGTTATACCCAGTGTAGTTATTATGCATATAGGCAATATTATCGCAACTGCTAGTAAAATCTTTTTTTTCATTTTTACCGATCTTTTCTGAATTTTAAGACAAGTTTTTATTATTTTCTTTTTTCCGTTGTTTAATATCAATTATTTAGGTGTTTGTGTAATTTTCTTCTAATATTTTCCTAAAATACATAACTCTGAAGATTTTTGAATTTAAATAATCTAATTATACATTGAATTAATACATTCATTCCCCAGAATTATGAAAAATAGGGAAAACTGGATAGTTGATCAAAATAATTTAATACAGCAATTCACTTATTTGGTTAAAATTCTCATCCAAACGTTCCGAGAACTCTATATTTCTATACTAATTGATATATTGTCAAATTTAATAATTAAACACGAAAATTCGTTAAAAATGAACTATCGAGAAAGTTAATTATCTTTTTTGGACGAAAATAAAAAAATATACCACAAGATATTATATTTTGTTAATCTTCTCCTTTATTTTGACCGGAAAGGTTAAAGAGACAATTTTTTTCAAAACGAATATTATTTTCTTGTTTGTTGAATTTTATATGGAACTCTTGTATTATTACGAATTGAAAACTATATTTAGTTATACCTCAGAATTTAGTATAGAAATAAAAATAGAGGGTGATGATGAAAAATAAAAAATGACGAAGGAGTATGAAATTAATAACCATCTCGATACTGATGGGATTTGCAATCTTCGCGGTTTCCAGTGGAAAATATGTAAGATCTCAAGAAACTTGGCCTGAAAATTTTAACTCGATAAATTATTTGGAGTACTACCTTGAATTTTCTCCAAATTCAGAAGTTTATATCAATACCAGTTATTCGCTCAATATTGATAGTGCAAATGAATCCACTATTACGGTCAATGTTGGATTTAGAGATATTGATTTAACCTTATATCAAATAGATTACGGTTATAATATTTCGATGGATTCATATACTATCCTAAATATCACCGATTTATATTACGGATTGAAAATGATTGGATATAAGACCGAATTGTTCCTTAATTTATCAAATTTGGGTAATCCTCAAACATTCAGGGTCGATGAAACCGTTACATATGGTCCGTTTTTCGAAACTACAAGTGAAGACGGTGAGATTATTGAAGCCGGTGATAAGATTATTGAAACTGAATTTACATACGCAGGAAATGAGCAGTTAGAAACGAATTTTACGACTGATTTTAACCTCACAACCCATAAATACAGCGCCGAATTTTCTTGGCTCGGACCAGGTTGTACATGAAGTGGAACAAAAAATTGGACAGTTTATTTGGATTATTATTTTGATAGCGTTACTGGTGTTTTAACTGCTGAAAAGTTACACATTCATAGATTTGAGTTTAGTGATGACATATCCTCGTTTGATCACGAAGATCTATACATTACGCGTTATTTACAACGAATAAATACAGTGTCGCTTTACATCACACCATTTTCTATTGAAAATAATAATAACGCTGATAATTCAATTGGAGTTACGGTTTCAATAGTGTTGGGAGTGTTAGTCATTATAGGTTTATCAATATATTTTCTTCGAAATAAACAAAAGAGTCGATTTAATGAACCCATTTCATAAACCACAAGGGATTTGGGGGAAAAAAAGGATATGCGCCTTTCTGACTCTAAGTAACTTTTCTGTTTTTTTTATTAAGAAACTAATTTAAATATACCTTTGTGAATATGGCCAATTTTCGCAATATTTATGATCATCATCCAAGTATTAAAACACAAAATTTTTTGATAGTGAATGTTTTATTGAGAATTAAGAACAAATCTAAGTTGTAAGTTAATGGAAGAAACTAAGAAAACCTATATTTCCACAGTTATGGAGGGGAAATATAGTAGCATCAGTTCACAAAAACCAATGATAAGCGTCCCATTTAACGATAATACGAGAAAGTTTTTTGAGAGATCTTATTACGGAAACCTTTATAATTCGGATATGGAACTCATTTTGGATATTTTTGAGAATGTAGTTGAAGATACGGAATCGGACGCATTTCAAATTTCCGATAGGGAAGATATTCCAAGAAATAAGAAACCCGCCTACATATTATTAAATTCAATTGAATCGCTTTACTTGATTGAAAGAAAAAAGCTCAAAGTAATCAAAGATGATGGAACAGAAATGTCATTTAATGATTTAATCGAAATTACTATGAAATCAGATCAGCGGATTTGGCAGAAATATATTGTTTATCGCGATATAAGACAGAGGGGTTACATAATCAGGTCGGGCTATGGTGGAAAAGCTGACTTTAGAGTTTTTGCACGTGGGGCAAAATTCGCGAAGGATTCCGCAAAATATGTTTATTTCATTATCCAAGACGGTATACCAGTTGCTCTAAACGAGTTAGATGGTGTTGTTAACCAAGTACTGGGAGATCGGAAGAATTTAATCCTCGCAATTTTTGATAAATTGGGAGACTCTACATTCTATAATTTACAGCGGTTTAAATTTAAAAAAATTACCGAATTTGATAAGATGTGGAATCGACAAACTAAAGTTACAACTAATCATTAAGAAAATCAATACAATAGGGATTCAAACACCATGTCTGATAATAAACAATCTAAATTTTCCAAAAACAAATTTATTCTGGATTCATCCGTAATAATATCAGGTCAAATAATAGATATGCTAGCCGATGGATCTATCTATGAAAGAAACGGACTGGATTTCAATGCAGAAATTAAAGTGATTCTATCGCAAATCTCGATTGCTGAAATTGAAAACCAGGCAAATCAAGATAAAACCAAGGGGCATATAGGAATTAAAATGCTCAAAAAACTTTATAAGAAGATTAAAAACGAGTTTCGTGAAAGCGGGAAAAAAATTACCATAGAAACGTACGGCGAGCGTCCTTCCCTTGAGCAAGTTAAATTAAATTCAGGGGGGGAATTGGACGCCCTCATAAGGCAACATGCTATTGAAACGGGATCCACTCTTATAACATCGGATAAAATTCAAGCTGATTTTGCTGAAATTGAAAGCATACCTGTAATTTTTGTTAAATTAGAAAATGTAAATAAAATTCAGAGTAAAAGGATACAAGAATACTTCGATGAAAATTCTATGTCCGTTCATCTAAAAACGGGTTCCTATCCTCAAGCAAAAAAAGGAAAACCAGGGGATTGGAAGTTAAGCACAATCGGGGAAAAGAAATTATTAAGAGAAGATCTAGTACAACTGGAATCCAGCATTATTTTAGAAGTGGAAAATGATCCCGAGAGTTTTATTGAAAAAGAGATGCATGGAGTAACTGTCGTTCAATTAAAAAATTACCGTATTGTCATGTGCCGTCCCCCATTTTCAAATACACATGAAATAACGGCAGTTAAACCCCTAGTTAGATTAAATTTAAATAATTATAAAACGACACCGCATATAATCAGGCGTTTAGATAAAGCTGAGGGAATATTGGTTGCGGGAAGTCCCGGTGCCGGAAAATCCACATTTATTTCTGCTCTTGCTGAGTTCTATCTAAAAAAAGGTAAAGTTATAAAAACACTCGAAAGCGTCAGAGATTTACAAGTTCCGCCGGAAATTTCCCAATATACCGAATTAGAAAACGATTTTGAGAAAACTGCTGATATTTTATTATTGGTTAGACCAGATTATACAATTTTTGATGAAATCCGCACATCAAGTGATTTTAAAATATTCACAGACATGAGGTTGGCTGGTGTGGGTATGATCGGTGTTATTCATGCTTCTTCAGCTCTTGATGCTATCCAGAGATTCATAAGGCGCATCGAATTGGGTGTAATTCCTTCCGTTCTAGATACTGTAATCCTAATTAAAAAGGGTGATATAGCAGAAATTTTAAAAATTGAAATAACTGTCAAGATCCCGAGCGGTTTCAGAGATCAAGGTTTAGCCCGACCTGTTATTAACATTTCAGACTATATTACAGATAAATTATTGTATGAAATATATGAATTCGGTTCAAATGTTGTGGTAATACCTGTTAAAAGTAAAAGTAGCTATAATAATCAGTATAGCAACGAAAATAATAGGTATCAATCCAGAACAAATTACAGCGGTGGAAGGAAAAAGAAAAAGCGAAAAAAAGGTAGTTCCCCGGGCTTGACTCGGGGGAACGGTTTAATAAATTCAGCTGCAAAAGATGATTATGATGATATTTTAGATGATCTTGATGCAGAAAACGATTACAATCCTGATTATAATAATGATCCATTTGAACCTGATCCCGGGAGTGCAATTGATTTTAAATTAATTTATGGCAAAAAATCTCTGGTTTTAAGAGCTGACTTGAAATTTATAGGTAAATATATTGATATTTATTCTGGAAAAGACTTTATCTCCTCAGTAACGGTGAATCAAAAAGGAGAGATTCGCATTAATAAAAATACACATTTATTTCATAAACTGGATAATGGTATTAGGGAAGGTAAAAAAATTTACGGAAAGAAAACATAATAGATTTTTGAGAATTGAACTCACTCGAATTCCAATATCCGAAGGGTTATTTCATTTAAACTTTTTAGCATACCTAAATATTCTGTGTTCGTAAAAATAGATCTCTGTAAACTCCTTGGTTTCATTATACTACCATAAAAATAACGAAATTTATTGAATTCTATTTGATCCTGAATCGATTTTCTATTATTATTTGAGAAGAACATAATATGTCTTATGGTTTTAGGATCTATTATCTCTTCTATTGAGTTCTGTGTTAGAAAATCCGGAATTATGAATTTTTCATCTGTTTTTTTCAGTGTCTTGATCTTTCTATATTTTTCAATATATTTCTTTGAAGCACTTGCAATATGATTAATGTAAGCTTCATTTACGAAAATTTCCATTTTTTTTGCCAGTTTAATAATAGATCTCTGCAATTTTGTTCCAGAATATTGTGGAATTCCCGTATCTAAAGGATTCTTATGTATATTTCGAAGAGATCCATTTGCCCCTGTACTACCCAAATTTTTTACAATGTCAGTGATCACAGATGAATTGAGAATCCCCATCAAATAATATGCCTCTTCTTCCGAGTTCGGAACGTAATAATATAAGGAAGAATCGATAATTATGTTTCCTTTGACAATAGAACTTTTTACAATGCTTCCAATACCGTTATAGACCAATTTATAATTTTTAACCTGGTTGAGGTTTAATAATTTGTTATTATGGTTAATATTCTGGAATAAATCTGTGATAGAACTTCCAGATTTTATGTTTTTCTTATAAATCTTATTTAAAAAAGCATAATGTTTCAGATTTTTAGCAATTTTACAGTGATCAGCAATGAAATCCCGTTTTTCTTTTTTTGCAGCAGAATAAAGGGCGGTCCAATTTTTATCTCCGAAAATATCGATGGGTAAATAAATTAGTTTTGTATTCAGAAGCAGAAATGGTATAAGATATGTGCTTTTTGCAACTTGGAATAAATTCGTTCTATCGGGGAGGATTGCTGATTCGTAAGCTTTAAAATCCCATTTACTGTACTTTTTTGATCTAACAGTATCATCCGGAATAATGACAACTTCTGAATTTCTGATTTTATTTTCAAATACGGATAGATCTTTACAAAATATCAGATTTCTTGGTCCTAAACATGCACCTTGCCGAAATTTTTCCCGATAAAATGATTGTTTATAGCTTCTATTAAAGTATTTTATGGATTCCGATAGAGGAATTAACCGTCCCACACTTAACTTTCCTATATTATCTTCGGAATCAGTTTTTAAAAGTTTTTGAAATTCTTCAAATGATATTTTCTTTCTATTATATTTGAAAATAGAAGGAACATATTTTACTACTCCTCCAGTTTTAATTAAAATTGGATTATATGAACATTTTTTTGTTTCAACGGGTATTGTATACTTGTTTTCAGGATTTTGAGATCCTTTTACACCGAAAAAACAAACATTATGAATATTAAAAAGATCTTTGTCAAATTTCCAGATTTTGACTTTTTTTAGTCGATCGAAACGTCTGATTCCTCCATTCTGAGCACCATTCAGCAAACCAGCACTTAATATCAATCCAATTTTCCCCCCCTCCTTTAAATAATTAACAGATTTAATAATAAATAGAGAGGATATTTCTAGATTACTGATGTTTTGTGTAGAGACACCGACTCCCTTTTTTCTTGCAAGTAGTTTTAAAAATTCTTTATACTTCAATGAACAAATGCCATTGATTACTTGCCAAGGAGGATTACCAATAATTTTATCATACTTTCGAAGCTTTCGGTTATCGGATAAAAAATCACCAGTGAAAATATTTCTAGTTATCTTTAAAAAATTATCAAAATTGAAAAAATCCTGTGAAATGTATGAATTTGATTCAAATTTTTGTATAATGTAAATTAAAATATTTAATCTTGCAACAACTGCCGTAATCGGATTGATTTCAACGCCATGTATATTTTTTAAACAATTCCATAAATCAGAAATGTTAGTATTATTTTGAAAAACTTGATTTATGGCTTCAATCAGGAATGTTCCTGTTCCGCAGGCTGGATCTAATAATCTGTCCCCAACTGTATAAGATTCAAGGATCATCAAGCGTGCAAGCGGAATGGGTGTAAAAAATTCCCCCAATTTATGCCTTCTTCCCGGATTTATCATCCCTTGATAAAACAAGTTAAAAATATCCCCTTGGGATGAAAATTCTGTATTATTTTTAGTTAAAATGAAAAACTTTCTTAGATCCTTTTTGATACCTAAAATCATTTCCTCTTCATTAAAGAAAAATTCATAGATGTGAGAAAAGTAATCTTTTGATAGTTTATCTAAGTCTTCAAAAATAACTGGCTTCCGATTCTTCTTGTTCTTTGCTAAAAATTTCTCATTTATAATTTCTAAGCTTAATAAGCAGATAAAAGCCAAAAAAGAATGTTTCTTATAGAGTGTAAAATCAATTTCTTCGTCATGGTATATTTCTATAAAGCAAAGTTTCCACTTTTCAAAATTAATCCCTAATGGAATCAATTTAGAAAAATGCTTATAATATACTGATTTTAATCCAAATAAAATATCAAATGCAATGTTATCATAGGAATTGATTTTGGACTTCTCATTCTTATCTTTTATTTTCTGAATGTCCAATGTAAATTGACGTTTAGATTTAATAGCTGCCAAAGATTTGTCCACCTACTTAATTAGAAAAGAAAAATTGAAATAAAAAGGTTCTGCTTTTTTAAGAATTTGTGAATTGAACCTTTTCGTATTTTCTAGTTTTTAACTTAAATTCTTTTCAAAAATTTTGAATCGGGAGGTATTCTTGATTTTATTCCAAGAACCCGCGATAATAAATCTCTGTCATCCAACGCTTTTTCAAATGCTTCAGTTTTATCCTTTCCGATTAATATAGATGAACATAACGGCTGCCCTGTAAATAATTTGTTGCCGATTAATGGAACATCCCTGTAATTAAAACCCTGTAAATCAACCAATACGTGGAAATCGATTGGACTATAATATATTGCACGTATGTAAGTATTATCATCTGGAAAAGTGACTGTATCCGGTAATTTATGATCAATAATGCTGCTTAGGTGCATTTCTACTATATTTATACCTGTTGCAGCTTCAATTAAACCAATAGTCCCTTGAAATCTGGCATTCAACTCAAGAAAAGTTATGTGAGGTTCGGAATTTTTATCATCAGGATAATTTAAAATGAAATCCAATCCATTAGATCCGAGCAATCCTGAAAATTTAGTAATTGGTTGAATAATATTACGTAATTTGTCTGATAAAATGCGATTTTCTTCATTTGTTGGATCGGATATCTTTTTACTAATCACATTACCACAATAAGCAAAGCTACTCTGACAGCCAAATCTAAGTTCTCCGATAATTTGTTCAGAAATACATACGATTTTAGCATTTTCTCCATTGCTAATAAAAGAACAGCTCATGAGTTTTCCAAGGACATATTCCTGTAAGATATAATTACCTTCTTTAATTTCTTGTAAGTTATTGAATGATGTATTAAAATCCTCGAAATTTCTTATAGTATAAATTCCAAATCCCCCGCCACTTTTCTCTGGTTTTAAGACACATGGAAGATCCAATTGAATTTTAACTACCTCATCAAAAAACGCTTTAAGTCCTAAAATAATAATTACAGGTTCTGATTCAATGCGATCCGTGGCATAACTATTATTATAAATTGAATATTTTATCCGTTTTGATAGTCCATCAATTGAAAAAACAATCGATTTAGGAAATTTGATTTTATTTTTCACCAGAAAAGGGAATAATGAACTTGTTTCCCGAACCTTTTGAATACTATTTGCTAAATTTCCCTTGTAATTACCAAAAGATTGAATTTCTTTGATGAAACTCGGATAATTTTCAAATGAACTTCCTAAAACCAAATAATCATATTTAGAAATAAGCTCGGCATTAGACATGATTGTTTCATATAAATAATGTGCTCCGGGATGATCTAATTTCCCATTTTCGCCTCGTTTTTCATCCAAATTTACATGAATGAATTTATCGGCAATTCTTCTTAAATCCATATCGGCAAAACAATCAACTGCAAGAGTTTTTAAACATGCCGCTTTAGCAGATAAATTCAATCCTCTAACAGAATATCCCGCCAAAACAATACTTTTATTTATATAATTTGGATTGGGATCTTTTCTGGGAACTCCAATTTCATCCTCCCGTTTACAAGCACCAATAGAATTCATTTTTTTTAAATCATTGATCAAATTGATGAAACTTAAAGTTTTTACAGATTATTAATTATGTCATAAAAAATTGATTTATTCTCTCCCATATAAAATTCAGGTGAGTTAATTGTAATTAATCCGGGAATTGAGTTAGTTTCTAAGAAATGAAATCCATCTTCATTATGGATTATATCTACACCACATAACTCACATCCGATAAGTTTCGATAATTCAACAGAATCATCGCAAAGATCTTGAATTACTTTTTCATCCGAATCATATTTTGTAGCTGTAGCACCACGGTGAATATTTATTTTCCATTGACCTTTTCGACTAGGAATTCTGTTCATTATAGCAATAACATTATTTTTAAATACTAAAACCCTGATAACGCCGTTGCTTTTTTGAATAAATTCTTGTGCCAAGAATGCAGTATTCATATCGAATTGGGATTGTATGTTTTCTATAATTTTGGAGAATAAATCTTCGTTTAATCTTATAATTCCTACTCCCCTGGATCCAAAAATGGGTTTTAATATTATGTCTTTGTTATGAACTGAATAAAATCTCATTAAACTTTTATAGTTGGAAATTATCGCAGTGTCAATAATTTTTACTTTTTTAAAATTACTTCTCGATACTACTTGCGTTGAGATGAATTTATCCATTGAATTTTCTATTGCGCCTGGTCTGTTGATTATTCTAACTCCCAATTTTTCCAGATAATGCAATTTATTCAAACGAACTAAGAATTGTTGAATATATGAAGAAAATTTGATTTCTTCCACATTTTCAAGTTCTTCAGTGCTCGAACTGAATAATTCAGATAATTCACCTAAATTAATGGGAGAAGAAATTCCTAATCTCCTGACTAACATTACAATTTGAAATTTGTTTAATATCCCGGGAGTAATTATGATGTTTGAGTCATCTTCATCGAAAAATTCCCTAAAATTAATATCATTTTTTAATTCATTTTTTATTAAAGTCTCAATTGAACCAAAACGGGTAGTTGTCTTTTTAATCCTTGAATGACTTATTTCAAATCCCTTTGTTTTATCTCCGTAATAAATGTTAAGATCATCAAGTGAAAATATTACGCAATGTATTCCTAATTCTTCAGCAGCTTCAATGAACAAGTTGTTTTCATTAGTATTAACAGCTTGTGTTGCAATAAGAATTAATTTATTGTTATGAGACATTTTATTTCTTATTTTTTCTAATATCTTATTTTGTAAATATACTCCCGCTCCTACATAAATTTTGAAAGTAACTTTTTAAGAAACTTGAAGTAAAACAATGGCAAAGACTATTAACTAATTGAAATTGATGTAGTGATATGGAAGAAGAATTTATTCATTCACTGTCGAATGAATTCAATATTCATTTCATCGAAAGTGATGGCAAAGGACGTTACCCGTATGCAAATTCAATGTTAATCGGGGATCATTTGATTGATACGGGACTTTCAAGTAATCGCATGAAATCTGTTATGGAAAAATTCAAGATTAAAAGTGTACTTCTATCACACGGGCATGAGGATCACATTATTTCAAATCACATGTTCGATTCCAGTGTTGAATTCATGTGTCACATAAAAGATAAATATTTGATTGAGGATATTGAAAAGATGATTGATCATTACGCTTTAATGAATACTCCCGCAGAAGCTGGTCTTAGGGCCTATTTTTCAAATTTTCAAATAACAAATACCAAGATCTCAGAAACCTTTGAAGATAATCAAGTGATTGAGATTAATAATGATCTAAATTTAAAATGTCGAATTATCCACACTCCCGGACATACTCAGGGTCATTGTGCGTTTTATGAAGAGAATTCAAAGATTTTATTTTGCGCTGATATAGATCTCACTAGATTTGTTTTTTATGGTGGTGTGGATTCAAGCGTCATCGATATGGTCGAATCTATTGAGAGACTCAAAAAATTGGATATAGACATTGCCGTTACAAGCCACCATAATAAAATTTTTAAGGGAAAGAAAGAAATTAATGAAAAACTTGACGAATTTCATCTCGTAATTAAAAAAAGAGATGATAGAATATTATCGCGTTTTTCTGAAACAAAACCCATCAATATCGATGATTTATTTAAGCAAAATTTGATTTACAGAAAATATAGCGAATATGAGGGTGAATATGAGTATATTTCTGAAAGAATTATGATTCAAAAGCATATTGATAAGTTTTTAAAAGAAAAAAAGATCATTCAAGAAAACAGCGGTTACATTTTAACATAGAATAAATCAAGGTTGAAATGAGTAAAATGACTTTAAAATCCGATAAAACAACCCGTTTTGGCACATGCTCTAAAGATTGTTACGGTTCTTGCTTTTTTCTGGGTGAATGGGATGATCAAGCACCCGAAAAGAAACTTATTAAAGCGACACCGCTAAAAACTCACCCATTTACACAGGGTACTTTTTGTAAAAAGCTGAATAATCGTCAACAATTAATATATCATCCAGATCGTTTAAAAGATGCCTTAATAAGAACAGGACCAAAAGGAAAAAATGAATTCAAAGAAATCCGATTAGAAAAGGCACTGGATCTAATACAGGAAAAAATTCGTCTTATAATAGATGGAGGTAGAACTGAATCAATACTTGGAGCATTTTATTCAGGAAATTCAGGGATTATCTCTCGGTATGCCCCTTTAAGTTTTTTCAATTCACTCGGGGCAGTTATCACCTCGGATGGAATTTGTAACGAGGGAGGAATAGCGGGGCTTTCTCAATTATTCGGAACCTATTCAATTACAAATCCCCTTCAAATAAACAACGCCCTAACAAAACTGATTGTGGTGTGGGGAAGCGATATTTCAGAATCTAATAATCATGTGCATTTACTCGTAAAAAAAGCAACGAAAAAAGGTGTGAAATTACTGGTTGTTGACTCACGAAAAACCAAAATCGCAGGAGAAGCGAACCACTTTTTGTTTAATAATCCCGGATCCGACCATTTGGTAGCCAAATTAATCCTTAAAAGAATAATTACCAGAAACGGGCTTGATCTTGAATTTTTGAAGTCTCATGTAGACGGTTATGAAAGAGTTATCGATGATCTAAAATTAATGGATGAACAGGAATTATTAGAAAATTCTGGCATAGATAAAGACGAATTGGAGGAATTTGTGAATGTTTTAGTGAAAAATAGGCACTACACAATCTTCAATATCGGATTTGGTATTCAAAAAGAGAGATACGGGGGAAGAATTGTACAAACCGTCGCCCTAATTCAAATTCTCCTGGGAAACATCGGAAAACCCGGCACTGGGATTATTTACACCCAAAGTGGTTTTAATAGAAATCTAGAAAAAATTATCTTTAAACATGCTACTAAATCCCCAATAACCAAAAAAAGTGAAAAAATCTCTTTAATAAATTTAGGACTTGAATTAATTTCCCGTAAATTCAAAGTTGTATTTATTTACAATTTCAATCCCTTGACTAGTCTTCCCAATTCAAACATGTTAAAAAAAGTCTTTGAGGATCCAGATATTTTTGTGATTTTACATGAATTATTCCTTACAGAGACTGCGAAATATGCGGATTTAGTTATCCCTGCAAAATTTGATGTTGAAGCGTACGATTTTTATTCTCCTTATTGTTACCCAAGTTTATCCATTAATCAAGGAGGTCCGTGTCCTTATCCCGATTGTCTATCAAATTATGAATTCTTTAAACTGCTATCACAAAAACTAAATGGAAATAATCCTGAAATACATGACATATCAGAAGCGGAATTCTTTTCTCAATGCTTGGATTTGCTTCCTCGAAGTGTTCGGGACGATCTAAATGAAAAGGGTTATTATTCCACATTTAATTCCAATGATGTTCCATTTAATGACCTCAAATTTCCGACTCAAACTGGAAAAATTAACTTGCAAGAGTTCAATTTCGAATTCGGAAAAAACGAGATAAATCTTAAATTGAAGAGAAAAAAAAACCAGTTTAGCTTGATTACTCCCTCTCACCCAAGATTATTACATTCACAGTTAGGACAAATTCAGTCTGTTTATTTAAACGATTTTAACAATATCTATTTGAATCAAGACGACATCCGAGTTAATGATTTTAAAAAGGGTGCTTATGTTTTAGTTTCCAATGAATTTGGAGAAGGAAAGTATATTTTGGATGAAAAAAATTCATTAAAATCAGGAACAGCACTAATTTATTCCGGATTATCCTCACAAAACGAAAATAATCCCAATGCGAACATTTTTACGACAGACACACCAGAGGAAATGGGTTTTTCAGGAGCTTACAATTCTAGTATGGTAAAGATCTTTAAAGCAAAATAATGAATAGGGTTCTTAACTGTTTACTAAAATTTGGAAAAACTTGGACATTTTTTTTAGATTTTCTGTTTTAATTAATTTTAAGAAACATATAACACCATTATGTTACGAATGTATCGTATTTCTGAAGC
>SDBS01001433.1_pt1 | contig 24162 bp, 21 predicted proteins | sample 2277091 | NCBI WGS metagenome assembly SDBS01 (sample SAMN10404972, study PRJNA504765) | marine sediment metagenome | isolation source: marine sediment core GS10_PC15, 163 cmbsf | place: Arctic Ocean: Southern Knipovich Ridge | collected 2010
AAGAAGGATTATTGGTTGGTCAGAGCTCATCAGCTGTAGGGTATGTTGCCTTGAAGAAAGCAAAAGAACTCAAAAAAGGAAAGAGAATTTGTGTCATTTTCTCCGATGGCGGACTAAAGTATTTGAGTCAAAATTTATATAACTAAAAGATGAATATAGTGTGTTCAAGGTCGAAAATTTAAAAGTTAATTAATGGTTATTATATGAAACAATGTCTGATTTATGATAAGTCTTTAAGTTTTTCCAGAGCTATTTATGGAATTTTAACTTTAATCGCTTTCATAATCCATAATCACTGGTTGGTTTTGGCAACTAGTATTTTGTTGGCTTTTGGAGCTTTTTCTATAAAATTCAATATTTTTTATCAACTTCATGCTTTGGTTTTAAGAAAATTACTAAAAAAGAGATTGGAACCAACTCAGAAAGAATCAGGAGAATTAAATTTTGTCTCCGGCATGACAGGAGCCCTCCTTTTTATCGGTTTTTTATTTCTCTATTTTGGAAAATTTGTTGATTTTGCCTGGATTTTTATTTTGGTAATGTCTTTGTTGATATTTTTGGCTTGTTTTGTTGGTTTTTGTGTGGCTACTTTAACATACGTTTTTTTCAAAAAGATTTTTAAGAAATAGAAAAAGGTGAAAAATTTCAAAGAGAAAAAAAGAGAAAAAAAAGAAATAGGAAAACTCGGATATCTTAATGAAAATTGTTGGTTAGCCAAAATCCTTAATTATTCTCCGTATAAACGTTGTCAGCATTGCGAATTGAGATTCCGCAATTGCCTGTTTTTGCATTATCAAATAATCAGCTTGATTTTAATACTTTTTTTTCTTACCCTCTCTTTTTTAATTAAGGAAAAGAGTTCAGAGTTAGTAATTATCTCTGTTTTCACTTTAGTCATTGTTTATGGCTACTTTTTTAACAAGAGTACGAACAAAATTATCAAAGCTAATTTTACCCAAAGAAAAGCCAAAGAGGAATTAGAAGAATTATCCCAAAACCTTCAAAAAGAAGTAGATAAACAAACAAAAGAAATTAGAAGGGCCTATGAAGTAGAGAAGAAAGCTCATAAAGAGCTTAAAAAGTTAGATAAGGCGAAAGACCAGTTTATGCTTGCAACTCAACATCATTTAAGAACTCCCCTGACTTCAATGCAGGGATACTTGGATTTGGTTTTCGGAGGAACCTACGGAAAGGTTCCCAAAATACTTAAAAGAACTCTTAAAAAATTCCAAATTTCAACTAAAACATTAATTAATATAGTTAATGAATTCTTAGATATTTCCCAATTCCAGTTAGGAAGAAAAGTAGTATCATTGGAGCCCGATGTAGACATAGAGCATATATTAAAAGAAATAATAGATGAGCTCCAATTTGAAGCTAATGCCAGGGGTCTTCGCCTTGAATTTCAAAAACCAGAGAATGTGCCAAAAATCAAAGCAGACTCTGAAAAACTAAAAGTAGCTCTATTTAATATTATTGACAATGGGATAAAATATACCAGCAAAGGAGGAGTAGTTGTAAAAGTCAAAAGCAAGGGTAGCAAATTATTAATAATAATTAAAGATACAGGAATAGGTATTCCTAAAGAAGCTCTAAGTGCCTTGTTCGGCAAATTATTCGAAAGAGGGGAAAAGGCCGAAAAACTTTATACAACAGGAAGGGGAATAGGTTTATTCATTTCTACTCAAATCATCAAAGCCCATAAGGGCAAAATCTGGGCTGAGTCAGAAGGAGAGGGCAAAGGAAGCACGTTTTATGTAGAATTGCCAGCCTAATCCTAATAGATATTAATTAAAATTCTATGCCAAAAACAATCTTACTCATTGAAGACGACCTGCCGATAATAGATGTTTACGAAACAGCTTTTAAACAAGCTAAATTTAAAGTAGAAACAATAATTTTAGGAAGAGATGCCATAAAAAGAATAAAGAAGATAAAAACAAAGAAAGCTAAAAAACCAGATTTAGTTTTACTTGACCTTATTCTTCCAGATATGAATGGCATTCAGGTTCTTAGAGAAATCAGAAAGCAAAAAGAAACCAAAGATCTCCCTGTTTTTATCTTAACTAATTACGGCAGCCGTGAATTAAGAAGAATGGGATACGAGCTTAAAGCTGAAGAATACATTATTAAAACAAAACATACTCCAACTCTATTAGTTAAAATGGTGGAAGAAAGACTAAAAGAGAAATAAAAAACAAAAACCCAAAGATAGAAGCAAAATACAGAGAACTGTTCTTTGTATTTTGTTTTTTCTCCAAAGATAAATGGCCCCTTGTTTTCTTGGTCTCTGAATAATTTTAGAGAAATAGTAAAAATAAGCAAATTGACAAGTTAATATTGAATGGAGCAAACAAAATGTTTACGATTGAAGTAGAGAAAAAAAGAAAGAAGAAGATTTTAATTTTGAAGGCCTAAAATTGTTTCATCAAGAATGTCATGGCGGGAAGATAGAACAAGACCAGAGGAGCAAGTCTCATAGGCCCCCTGAGTGGGAGTTAACCTGTTCGAGATGTGATGCTGCGAAATTTGTGTGCGAGGAAGCATTAACGGCAATTGTCGCAACAGCAATCGATGGACAAAAAAGAGAATCTATGGCTTTCGATCTATGTCACGAAGGGGGTAGAGGGAAGGAATGCGAAGAGGGTATTTCTGTAGTCCGAAAATAGTAAAAAGGACACAAAATCCCATCCCTATTATTCTATGGCAGGAAACTTTCCTGCCTTTTTTTATTGCCCAAAAGCTTGACAAAAATGATTAAATATAATATAATGTAGGCATCAAGAAAGTGTTTTCTTGGTCTCTGGATAATTTCAGAGAAATGGCAAAAGTAAGCAAATTTACAATTTAATATTGAAAGGAGCAAACAAAATGTTTACAGTAATATTTTGGTTTCTAGTTTTGGTAAGTGGTTGGATCGCAGGTTTTATAGCGATTCCCTGGATTGGCTGGTGGTCTGTGTTGGGTTTTATTGGGCTTTTCATTGCTACTTTTCTATATGTCTACTTCGGATTGGCTCCCAAAAACTTCTTTTTTACTTTTGTAGAAGAAGGGACAGCCAAAATAGTGGTCAAGGGAGGAGAGTTTAAAAGAGCATTAGTCCAATGGGCAGGCTATACTTTTGATGACAATTGGAATATAACCAGAGGGAAAGACGGATGGCATCCATTTGGAGGATTGAGAGTTTACGGTGTTTGGCCTATTTGGGACATTTACGGATATAGGTTGAGATGGTCAAATATTCACGAAGACGGGAAAGTAGAACAACATGATGAAGTATTAGACTCAGTAATGCTCAAAGACATGATTTATTTCGCCAAAATTGAAGGGGCTGAGGATATTAGTAAAATTCCACTTGATATTGAGCTTGTAATAACTCTGAGAGTCGTGAATCCCTATAAGGCCTTATTCGTTGCCCAAGATTGGTTGGAATTGGTCTTGAACAGAATGAGACCCCTATTCCGCGAACATGTTGCTGGGGTTGCTTTTGAGGATTTGGTTAAAGAAAAGCAGAAAGTGGGCGGAGATCTCTGGAAGAAACTTTTAACAGAAGGCCTGATTCAAGAATTTAAGGATGATTACGGGATTAAGATTAAAGAGGGTGGTATTGAGATGAAGAGCATCTCTCCCCCCGCCGAATATCAAAAGGCAGCCACTCAGAAGTATTTAGCCGCGAGAGAAAGCGAAAAAAGGGCTGGAGAGACAGTGGGCGCATTGATTGATATGATGGCGCTATCAACGGGCAAAACCCCAGAACAGGTTAAGAAAGAGATTAATAAAAGTTCAAGGATAAAAAAAGAATTTAGACTGCTTTGTCAAGACCTAATTCATCGCAGGATGGCCATTGATGGAAAAAGCTACCTTGATATCAGGGTAACTGGAGCTGAAGGGCCTCAAAAATCGCTTTTAGAGCTGATCGCTGCCTGGAAGAAAATACCGCAACCACAGAAAAGCGAAAAAGGAGAAAAGGCTGAAACTTAAGCCGAAACAAAAGGAAGCTGATATTAGCTTCCTTTTTTAATATTTATATAATTATCAACTAGTCTTAAGCATCTCCGTTCTTATTTTTCTTTTCCTTTTTTAGCTCCAGGGCCTCTTCGTACCCGCGGCTCTTTATATGGTTTGGTGCCTGGTCCGCCATGCGCTCTGGTAGGCGTTGGTTTCACTCCCGCTCCTCCAAGGGGTGTAGTAAGAGGTAGTTCTTCTTCCTCAGACACAACCTGGACATAGCGAAAGCCTGCCTGCTGGAAACGATTACTTTCCATCGCCCGGTAATAACCTGAATGGGAAACCCTATAAGTCGCTTCAAGATGTTTCCGATATTCATCTACCAATTTCTTTTCGGCTTTTTCTTTTTCTTTCTTTAATTTGTCCAGCACTTGAGGATCTGTTTCGGCTTCAACTTGTTGGGCAACCGCTTTAAGTTTTTTGGCTTCGTCCGGATAAGCCTTGCTTGCCCAGTTAGTAAAGTTAGTATCCATAGTTTGCAAGAAGGCTTCGCGCCCATTTTTAATATTAGTTAATGCATTGAATCTGCCTTGTTCCCAATGGGCGGCCATGCTTTCTACCACGTACGGATCTTCTAGTTCTTGACGTTCCCAATTTTGTGTATTTTTCGGCCTTGCCTCTGCTGTAGCTTTTGTTACTGCTTGTTTTTCTATTTCTTCTTGCGTTCCTTTGAATTCATTATAGCCAAACGCCCACTTTTTACCTGCTGCGAATCTGGCCAAACGAGGACTTCCCCTCAAGAGCTTAGATTGATATCCGCTTTCAAAAGCCATTTCTATGGGTCTTTCTAATTTCTTTCCAAAGTCGGCAATTTTGAAAAGATCTTCATTGTTTTTAACGCCGTGTTTTTTCCTAAAGGCAGTAAACAGGTCTTCCATGTCTCCCCTATTAAGCAATTCCATCATTCCGCCAGTAAACCTACTTCCAACAAGTGTTCCCGTCGCCATTTCATGACCGATTTCTCTTGACGATAAAGGCTCCAATCTTTTCTGATCAGCGTCTATTGTTGGTCTAAACTCACCATAATTTCTAACTGCGTCTGGAAGAAACCACCTAACGCCAGGAACTTTTTCTACTGCTTGAGTAACTCTATGAACTGCCTCTTTCGTTCTTAATTTAGATTCTATATGAGGTTTTATACCCCTCCAAGTTTTCCCTCCTGCCCATTTTTGTCCTCTCTTTGCTAAATTTATTACTGTTGAAGCGCCCATGGCCGAGGTTTGAAGACCTATTATTAGTCCTATAAAAAGAAAAGCTATGGGTACATAATAGGGAAGCATTCCATCAAATGTGGTTCCAAATTCTGTTTCTGGGGGGGTAATTATTTCAGGAGCGATAAGAACAAGACGAAAGCCCAAATAAAGGAAAAAACCAGCAGTTACTCCGATAAAAGACCAGCTGAGAAATTGTTTCCACCATTTATTAAAATATTCTCTAGTACGCGGCAAAATGTAACAGGCAAAAGCTAACGGAGAAAGGATGACTAATATCCAAATCATGATACGCCTGAAAACAAAAAGAGCGGCGAAGATGAGCAAGGCAAAACCCAAGAAGAAATTAAAGGCAGTTACGCCAATAACCGAAAAAAGCCTTGCCCATGATCTTTCGGCGCTATTAAACTGGTCCCACGAAAACATAGAAATAAAAGATTCTGAAATCCTGCCCATATTGGTGGTAAAAACATCTAATCCGGCCAGTTCGCTTATAAAGAAGTTCATAATAATATTTGAAGCGTCAACAACTAATCCGCAAATAACCGGAGCGAAATTTACTAAAAGAGCAACAACAACAAAGGTAACTAAAAGTTTTTTTGTTTCATGTCCGGCTAATCTCAAAATGGTGGCAATAGCAATATAGACCAGAATCAAAACCAAGAGCATGTTGACAAACCCCTGGGTAATTTCTAACCCAGCTCTAATTATTGGGTTTCCTGCAGGGTTGGTATAGCTTAGTGTTGTAAAGTTGGGACCAATCACCCAATTCAACACTATGCCGGCGAAACCAGAGAAAAGAATTGACATGTATCCCAAAAGAAGATAAAAGAAAGCAAAAGGAATAGTTGCAATTCCGCTAATCATATCCCATACCCAGTTGGCACTCGCATGCCGGACAGGCAAAAAAAGGCAGAAAAAAACAAGAATAACAGAAAGAATTAATGTTCTTGTTTTAAATAAATAAGAGAAAAGCTTTTTAATTTTATATGTCATTAAAATATTATATCACAAAAATAAAGAACAAAGAACAACTTACTGTTTACTGTTCATTGTTTTAGTCAAATTAATCCAGTCCTTAACTGTTAGGGTTTCGGCTCTTTGAGAGGGTTGAATATTATTTTTCAGAAGCCAAAAAATAATCTGTTCTTTATTTAATTTTAACCCATTCAACTGGTTCAGGGCAAGCTCTTTTGCCATATTATTGGCAAGCTGTTTTCTTGGCTGGGAAAAACCAGCTCTGACAATCTTAAAAAATAAGTCTGTACTAATCTGTTTGTTATTCACATTAATACGTGGTGTGATTTTTAGAATTGCGCCATCAACTTTAGGAGAAGGCCAAAAAGAATTTTTTGAGACGTAAGAAAGAATTTTTGGCTTACTATAAAATTGAACAGATATTGCCAAGAGATTCATTTTTGGAGGTTTTGAGCAAATTCTTTGAGCTACCTCTTTTTGAACTATTAAAACCATTTCTTTTGGCCGCCTCGGCGATTCCAAAAATATTCTTATAGTTGGCGAGACAATATAGTATGGCAGGCTAGCTATTAGTTTGTAGTTTGTAGTGAATAGTGAGTAGTTGTTGAATTTTAAAATGTCTCCATAAATGATTTTAACATTTTTATATCCTTTTAATGTTTCTTTTAAAATTTCTATCATTTTTTTATCTTTTTCTACGGCAATTACTTTTTTTGATTTTTGGGCCAACTCTTGAGTTAGAGTACCAATCCCCGGCCCAATTTCTAAAACAACATCTTTTGGCTGAAGATTGGCTGCTTTAATAACTTTTTCAATTACTTTTTTATCAATTAAAAAATTCTGGCCCAATCTTTTTGAGGGACGAATTTCGTATTTTTTAAATAGACCTTTAATAACTTTTTTTGAGATTAAGTCCATTAGTTTATTCTACCAGATTTTCTGCTGTGGAAAAGTCGCTTGACCATTGTTCCAGGTAGTGTAGCATTATAAAATAGGTTAGATATTAACACATGTCGCTTAATATCTAATATCTAATAATCGGAGACCAAAACATTCATAAATTTCATATTTTCCAATCTCTCTTAGTAATTTTATCTCTTATCCGAAATAAGATAAGTTTTTGCTTAGAAAGGGCGCCCAAGAGGCTCAAAGGATCTTTTAAAAAGTCTCTCTTTTGTTTGGTGGTTATTTCGATTGTTTCTTTATTCGGAATTTTGGTTTTCGGTTCAAACCTAATTTTAAAATCCCTTTCGCTTCGGGATTTTTCTTTTTTAACCGCAGCCACAACAACTAAAACCCCCTCTCAGGGTTTATTTATAGAGCCTCCAATAAATTTTGTAAGAGAATCTCCTGAAATAACTTTTATCCAGAGCAACAGTATAGTTGGTGTCTCGCCGCCGATGACAGTCCACCCTCAGGTCTTAGGAAGCGTTCTGGGAGGAGGAGAAGAAACAACGAGAAGAGGAGCAATTGTTGAATATGTTGTAGGGCCAGGGGACACTCTTTCTTCTATCGCAGCTAAGTTTGACATTTCTCTTGAAACAATTTTGTGGGCTAATGATTTAAGAAGCAAGTCAATACTTAAAATAGGCCAAAAGCTTATTATTCCTCCGGTTTCAGGAGTCATTTATCATGTAAAGAATGGCGATACTTTGGGCGAGATTGCAGAAACCTATAAAGGAGAAATTAAAGAGATTATTATTATCAATGAGCTTCCAGGCGCGGGAGATATTTTTGTAGGTGATATTTTGATTATTCCTGGAGGGAAAATGCCCCCTCCTCCCAAAAAGACTTATTATGCAACGCCGCAAGTTCCTCTTGGTTCAAGTTCTTTCTTTTGCCCTACCTCTAATTGTAAAAGAAGCCAATGGCTTCATTGGTACAATGCTATAGATTTTGTAGGTAAATGCGGAGATCCAATATATGCTGCCGCTGGCGGGACCGTTCAAAAAGTAAAATATGGATGGAACGGAGGCGCTGGAAATTATGTAAGAGTTTTACATCCTAATGGAGTAGTTACTGGGTATGGCCACATTTCTACTAGCTTGGTTTCGGTGGGGCAAAAAGTTTCTCAAGGTGAGATGGTTGCCTTAATAGGAGGCAAACCGGGAACCTCTGGAGCTGGGATTTCAACAGGATGTCATGTTCACTTCAGCGTTCATGGCGCTAGAAATCCTTTTGCTCGGTAATTTAGAGAATAAAAAGCAAAAAAGCATCTCTTCCGAGATGTTTTTTGTTGTTAGAGATTATGCCGGATCTTTTTTACCTCTCAATTTCTATTATGCCGGCTTCTATTTGGTCGAACAGCTGTGAACTGCTCTTTGAGGCCAATTCTCTCAGAAATTTCTCAGCTTCCTCTTGTTCCATTAAAGAGGGTTGACTTCTTGAATAACTTTTAATGGGAAAAAGTTTATAGATAAGTTTTTGGGGATAAACTTCCAATCCTATTGCTAATCCCTGTTGTGTCTCTTTTGAAAAATAATGGTCGAAAATAAAATTTCCTAGTGAATAAAAAATGAGTTTTCCTTCGTATTCTTCTATATCTTGAACTACATGAGGATGAGAACCAATAATTAAATCTGCCCCAGCATCAATTGCTTGATGCGCCAAATTCTGCTGGGAAAATGAGCCTATGGGCTGATATTCTATGCCCCAATGAAACATAACAACTAAAATTTTCTTTGGATTTGAACCCCTTGCTTCTTTTATAATTTCTACGATTTCCCCGTTAGAACAATCAAAGGGATAAGCATTGTTAATGGCCAAAAAAACCATATTGTCTTTTTTGAATAAAAAATCTTTATTGCATTTAATTGGCTGGCCAACAAAGTTAATATTTGCTTCGGCTAAAAATTCTTTAGTTTCTTTAAAACCCTCTTTACCCATATTAAAAGTATGATTATTGGCCAGAGAAAGTAAATTAAAATTAGCAAAAGAAAGCCCTTTAACTACTTCTGGCGAAAAGGCAAATCTTGAATGTTCGCTGGTAAACTCTGGAGGATCTTTTACAATCGGCCCCTCTAGGTTGCCAACCACAATATCAATTTCTTTGAAAAACCGTCTCACTTTTTCGAAGGGATAGAGCATGCTATTTTCTTTCATTAAATTTTCCACCTCTCTATCAAGCATTATGTCTCCTACGAATAAAATTGTTTTTCCATTAAATTCCTCAATTTTTTTATCTTTCTGACCGCTTTTTTCAAAAACTGCGTTAAAAGCTGTTTGCTCTGGTATCTGCCAGTAGCAATATCCCAAAATCCCCCCTCCGGCAAAGAGGGTTGTAATTAACAAGATTAAAATTTTCCCCCAATTAGCTTTTTCTTTAATGAACATTATCTCATTCTATCAAAAAATTGAAAATAGAGAATAGTAAGATTCTTTATTTAGCCCTTTTCTTTTTTTAAAAATCTGCTACAATTAAAAAATGACAAAAAGAGCGTTTTCAGTATTTTTTTTGGTAGTGTTTTTATGTTTGCTTTCTGTCTCGGTTTATGGCCAATCTGCTTGTCCTGATTGTCCTGAACCAGGAGGTTTAGTTCCTTGCGGAAGAAGCTGCGATGATCCAAGTACTTCTAAAGATGAATGCGAACCCTGCACGCTTTGCGATTTTTTTGTAATGATTGAGAGATGGATTGACGGCCTTTTATTTAAAATCGTTCCTGCTTTAGCTGCTTTGATGATAGCTATTGGCGGAGGCATGTATGTTCTCTCTCGCGGCGACCCGGAAAAACTTTCCCAGGCTAAAAAAATATTTGCCTCAATAGCCATTGGCATGGTAATAATTTACGGCGCCTGGCTGATTATAAATCTTTTCTTTACAATTATTGGTTTTTCGGAATTTGGCCTTAGTTTAACAGGTCCTGATAAATGGTTTAAGATAGAGTGTGAAACAACATCCATCTCTCTTCCCGGTACCTCTCCCGACACAGATACAGACGCTGACGCTGACGATGACGATGACGATTTTATTACCCTACCACCGGAATATGATCCAGATCCTTATGGAGGATTGTCAGTAAGCAGCTGTGTTGATGGAGATGATTTAGTGGTTACTGTTACTGTTAGTAATCCAGAAGATCCTGACTTTAAAAACATGACAAGAGAGTATGAAATAGTTTTATTATTAGGTTCAAGCGGAGATACTAGTGTGGGTACGGATTTTGTAGTTGTTCCTACTGACGAAGAAAGAACAAGTACTTTTACAACAAGTGTAAGCGGAATGAATCAATATAGGGTAGCTCTTTATGAGATATTTAGAGGAGTAAGATTTATTGACCTAAACACAGGAGCAACAGCGCCGCCAGCAAGTGAACAAAACTTTTCTTTAATTGAAATGGGTAATTGCTCTCCATAATTCTCTTAACCCTTTTCTCAAAATGTGGAATATAGGCATGCCCCGCTAGCTCAATTTGGTAGAGCAACGGACTCTTAATCCGCAGGTTGCAGGTTCGAGTCCTGCGCGGGGCACATGGGGCACGGTCGCTTTTAGCGACTTTTTGCTTTTTTTTTAAAATTAATGTAAAATGATAAAAGAAACATGTTAAAACCTGGAGAAAAAACAAAAATCATTAAGGAATATAAGGTTCATGAGACAGATACAGGATCTGATGAAGTTCAGATCGCCTTATTGTCTAAAGAGATTAAGGGGCTGCTTTCACATCTAAAAAAACATCCAAAAGACATTCATTCTAAAAGGGGGCTTTTAAAAATGGTATCTAGGAGAAGAAAACTTTTGAAGCATCTAAAAAAGGAAGACGAAAAAAGGTATAATAAAATTGTGAAAGCAATGGGACTTAAAAAGTAATTATGGTTATTAAACACATAGGACAACGAGTAGGAGTTTTGATTGATGTTCAAAATCTCTATCATTCAGCTAAAAATCTATATCATGCCCGAGTTAACTTTCGGGAAGTTTTAAAATTGGCGGTAAGCGAAAGAAATTTAATTCGGGTTTTCGCCTATGTTGTAAGAACAAAAACCGGAGAGGAAAAACCTTTCTTTGACGCGCTGACCAAGCTGGGGATTGAAACAAGAGTTAAAGATCTTCAAGAGTTTTACGGGGGGCAGAAAAAAGCTGACTGGGACGTAGGGATAGTTATTGACGCTATAAGGATGGCTCCCAGTGTTGATGTCTTAGTTCTTGCTTCTGGTGATGGCGATTTTATTTCTTTGGTTGAATACTTAAAAAACCAGGGGAAAAGAGTAGAGGTCGCTGCCTTTGGAAGGTCTTCTTCCGCCCGCCTAAAAGAAATAGCTGATGAGTTTATTGATTTAGGCAGCTCGCCAAAGAAATATTTGTTAAAAAAATAATAATGAAATTTGATTTAAAATTAGGAGAAAAAAATCTCAAGGTTGAAGTTAGAAAGTTAGCCGAGCAGGCAAATGGTGACGTTCTGGTCAGATACGGCGACACTTTGATTTTAGCCGTCTGCGTAATGAGCAAAGAAGACCGAGAAGACCTCGGTTTTTTTCCTTTAACCGTTGAATATCAGGAGAAATATTATGCGGCTGGAAAAATTAAAGGTTCTCGCTATATCAAAAGAGAAGGCCGGCCGTCTGACGAAGCAATCTGTAATTCCAGATTAATTGACCGAACCATTCGGCCAAGATTTCCAAAGGATTTATTTAGAGAAATTCAAGTGATTGCAACTGTTCTTTCCTGGGATGCTCAAAATGACCCAGATATTGTTGGATTGACAGCTGCCTCGCTTGCTTTATCAATTTCTGATATTCCTTGGGATGGGCCGATTGGAGCAGTCAGAGTTTGCCGAAAAGATGGGAAATTTATTCTGAACCCTACCTATGAAGAAAGGGAAAATAATGACCTGGATATTATATTCGCAGGAGTTTTAAAGAAAAAAGAGCTTTTAATTAATATGATTGAAGGAGAACTTGTGGAAGTAGAAGAAAAAGTGATTCTGGATGCTTTTGATTTTGCAGAAAACTATTTAAAAAAACTCGTTGCTTTTCAAGAAGAAATCAGGAAGAAAGTTGGAAAAGAAAAAGTTGTTTTGGGAATATCTCCCAAGGAAGACGTTTTAGAAAAAGAAATTAAAGAATTTTTGGGGGATAAACTGGAAAAAGCCTTTTTTCAAAAAGATAAAGAACAAAGAGCAGATGGATTGAATAAATTAAAAAAAGAACTCAGTTCCTTTATTGAAGAAAGTTATCCTGAAGGGGAAAAAACAAAATATGTCCTGGATTTTTTTGATAAAGAAATAGATAGATTACTTCATGAAAATATATTAAAATATAGCAAGAGACCTGATGGGAGAAAATTAGACGAAGTTAGAGAGATTCATTGCGAGGTGGGTCTTTTGCCAAGAACTCACGGGTCAGGCTTATTTTGTCGCGGGCAGACCAAGGCCTTATCTATTTTAACATTAGGGGCGCCAGGTGATCAGCAATTATTTGAGGGAATGGAAATTGAAGGCAAAAAGAGATTTATGCACCATTATAATTTCCCTCCCTATTCGGTCGGAGAGGTTAAACCATTAAGAGGGCCGGGAAGGCGAGAAATCGGCCACGGAATGTTAGCAGAAAAAGCCCTTTCATCGTTAATTCCCAGCTTCGAAGATTTTCCCTACACGATAAGAATTGTTTCTGAGATGCTCTCTTCTAACGGTTCAACCTCAATGGCATCAATTTCCAGTTCCTCTTTGGCTCTAATGGATGCTGGAGTGCCGATAAAAAGACCAGCAGCTGGGATTGCTATTGGATTAGCCCAGGACATTGAAACAGGCGATTATAAAGTTTTAACCGATATTCAGGGGCCGGAAGACCATCACGGGGATATGGATTTTAAAGTGGCAGGAACAAAAAAAGGAATAACTGTTCTTCAAATGGATGTAAAGATTGAAGGGATAAGCAAAAAGATTATGGAAGAGGCTCTCTTAGGGGCTAAAAAAGCAAGATTAAAGATTTTAGAATCAATAGAGAAGATTTTAGCAGAACCGAGAGCTCAGCTGTCGCCTTATGCTCCGAGGATTCTAACTATTCAGATTGACCCTAAGAAAATCAGAGAAGTGATAGGCCCTGGAGGAAAAGTGATTAACGAAATTATTGAAGTAACGGGGGCCGCAATAGATATTCAGGATTCTGGTCTTATTTTCGTTACCTCAGAGAAAGAAGAATCAGCCGAAAAAGCAGTTGCCTGGATTAAAGATATTACCAGAGAAGTTAAGGCTGGAGAAGTTTTTCAGGGAAAAGTAAAAAGAATTTTAAATTTTGGGGCTTTCGTTGAAATTTTGCCCGGTCAAGAAGGATTAATTCATATTTCTAAATTAGCTCCCGGGAGAGTTGATAAAGTGGAGGATGTAGTAAAAATTGGCGATACAGTTTCAGTAAAGGTGATTTTAGTTGACGAGCAAGGCAGGATTGATTTAGCCTTGTTAAAAAACAACAAAACTTAATTTGTAATTTTTTTACGGAGTATGTCTGTAAAAATAAAAAAAGATTTAGACCAGTTTATAAATAAGGAAGATATTAGGACAATGAAAAAAGACATTGTCCGTCTTCAGAGAGAAGCAGTAAAAAAAGGAGTTTCTCCTGAAAAGGCATATGAGTTAAGAATAGAAAAAGAGCGAAAGAAAAAAGAAGAATCGGAGCAAAGATTAATAACAGAAAAGGTGGCTGCAGAAAGAGGAAAGGAAGAAATAAGAAAGGCAGAAAGAGAAGAAAGAGAAGAAAGAGACAGAAGAGAAGCAGAAAAATTAGAAGTAGAAGAGAAGAGAACAGAAGCTGCTGCCGAAGCTGTGGCGGTCAGAGAGGAAGAAAAAAAAGAAAAGAAAAAAGAAATTATTAAAAGAGAAAAATTAGAAAAGCCCGCTATCGCTGCCATACCTGCCGGCAGACTGAAAGCTGTGATAGTTAAGGAAAAACCTGAAACAAGAAAAAAAGCGCTCTTAGAAGAAAAAGATAAATTAAAAGAAATAGAGGATAAATTGGAAAGGAATTTTGGAGATCTGGCTGACGAAAAAAAACCCCTGGAATCACAAAAAGCGGCAATTTTGGAAAGATTAAAAGAAACAGAAAAAAGCTTTCAGATTATTGCAGTTAGAGAAAGAAAAATTGAGGAGAAGCAGAGATTAATTGAAGAAAAAGAGGAAGCCGCAAAAACACCTGAAGAAAAAAAGAAAATAGAAAAAGAAAGATGGGAGGTAGAAAGGAGACGCCGAGAATTAGAAAAGAAAAGATGGCCCTGGGACGAAAAAATAAGGCAAATAGATAAACAGTTAAACGAAGTTGACTTTAGAAGTCAGGAAGTAGAAAATCGGGTAGAAAAATTAATAAGAAGACGGAAGGAAATTTTTGAGCGGAAAGAGAAAATAAGATTAGAGCTGGAAAAGATTGAACTGGAAAGAGAGCTCCAAAGAGCAGACGAACTGGAAGAATCTTTTGAAGAAAAAAAAGCTAATTTGCCCGCAGAACTAAATAAAATTGAGCAAATCTTAAGAGGCGTTTTGACTAAAGAGAAGGAAATAGAAGAAAATAAAAAAATAGTGGAAACAAAGGAAGGATCGGTTAAAGAGCTTAAAAGAAGAAAAGAATTAGAAAAAGAAAGATGGGGGATAGAAGAAAAAAGGAGAAATATTGAAGCAAGAAGATGGGGGTTAGAGGAGGAAAAACATAAAATAGAAAACCAGTTAAAAAGGATAGAAAGAGGATTTCAAGTCCTTTCGGAAAAAAGAGAAAATATAACTGAAAAAATAAAAAAGATAGATCAAAGATTAATGGGAGTAGGGCCAGAAGTAAAAGAAACGCCCCCATCTGCCGAGCCAATGGCAGTAAAAGAAGAGAAAAGACCAGAGAAAGCGATAAGAGAGAAAGTTGAAGAGAAAAGAGAGGGCTCCCCTGCCACTTTGCCTATATCTCGGGATGTGCCAGGCGAAGCAGAAAAAAGAAGAATGGAAGAAGCTAAGAAAAGAATTGAGATTTTAAAAAAAGAGATAGAGAAAAGAAGGGATGAAAAAGAACAGAGAAGCAAAGAGGAGGAACAGAAGAAAAAAGAAAAAGCTGAAGAGATTGCTATTCAAGAACAAAAAAGAAGAGAGGCCCTGAAAAAAGAAGAAGAAAAAAGAAGAAAATTATTAGAACGATTTCAAGGGAAGAAAGAAGAAATCAAAAAACCTTCCCCTCCCTTGAGACCTTCACGGGTTATCAGGGTTCTTCCTAAAAAACCAACTTTTAAGGAAAAACTTTGGGTTAGGATCTTAATCGTTAGCATAGCCATACTGTTCTTGGGAGGTATTAGTACTTTTTGGTATTGGTTTTTCATAGTGAGAAAGCAACCATTGCCAGTAACAGGTTGCAGCACTGACGTTGATTGTCCTGAAGGACAAATCTGTGATTCTGAAGGAAATTGCATAGATGTGCCGCCGATAACAATGTGTTCTTCTGACGCTGATTGCCTGGAAGGACAATTCTGTAATTCAGAAGAAGTTTGCGAACAAGAGGAACCAGGACTTGTTATTCCTGTTGCCTTGTTTATAGCTGATAATGAAAGACATTTAACAATTTCAAGCTCAGAAGACCTTAATTCTGGACTTTCGTTGGTTTTACAAGAATGGCAGGAAGATAGTCAATTTACAAGATTAATAATTGAAGATACAAGAGATAATAAAATCCTTGGTTTAAAAGAATTATTTGAGGGATTGTTAGTTAGAGTTCCTGATGGCTTCTATCAGAAAGTAGAAAACGATTTTACTTTGTTTGTTTATTCTCAATCTGAAGGAAACCGGCTTGGCTTTGTGGCAAAGATTAAAAATTATGAAGGACTGGCTAATTTATTAAGGGATCAGGAAACAACGATGGAGAGTGATTTTGGGACTTTCTATGCCTTGATGGGAAAAGAAGAACCAGCTATTATTCCTTATTTCAAAAACGCAAAAAATATTTCAGGATATACGGGTCCTAACTTTAGATACCAATCGCTTACTTCTCAAGATTTAGGTATTTGTTATTTAACTTCCGGAGACTATTTTGTTTTCACCAGTTCCTGGAAAAGTATGGAAAAAACCGTAGAAAGATTAGGGATTATTGGAATTAGACTTGAGATAACTACTGAACTGAAAAAAGGAGATAAGGGATATGAAGTAAAACTTCTTCAGACCTGGCTGGCAGAAGAAGGTGTTTACAAGGGCGCTATCGGTGGGAATTTTGGTCCCATGACAGAAGCAGGAGTAATTAGCTTCCAGGAAAGATATGCTTCAGAGATACTTGCTCCTCGGGGTCTCTCTAAGGGCACAGGTATAGTTGACTCCGAGACTAGAACAAAACTATATGAGCTTTATGGAGAATCTGGATTAAAACCCCGAATAGATGAATTAACCACGGTTGGTTTAATGTTTGGCGATGATGGCGAAGAGGTAAAACTTCTTCAGCTCTGGCTGACAGAAGAAGGTCTTTATAAAGGTGCTATTGGCGGTCATTTCCGTCATTTGACTAAAGCCGCAGTAATTAGCTTCCAGGAAAAATATGCTTCAGAGATATTAGCCCCTCAAAGTTTAATCAGAGGAACAGGTATTGTTGATGAGTTGACTCTTAAAAAACTAAATGAACTTTACGGGGGGTAAAAGGTTTTATATATAAATGTATGAATAAGAAACTTCTTGCAGAACTAAAAGAAAAATTAAAAAAACAAAGAAGCTCAATTGAAGCTGAATTGGAGAAATTCGCCACAAAAGATAAGAAACTTAAAGGAGATTGGGACACCAGATATCCAAAGTTTAATGGTGGAACTGGCAGTCAAGCACTGGAAGACGCTGCTGACCAGGTAGAAGAATACGTAACTCTTCTTCCTATTGAACACAATATGGAATTGCGCCTTCAAAGCATTAATTTCGCTTTAGAAAAAATAAAAAAAGGAAAGTATGGAAAGTGTGAAAAATGCAAAAAGAAAATTATTGAAGAAAGATTGAAGGTTTACCCTGAAGCAAAAATGTGCACCAAGTGCGAAAAATAATTAATTTTCTTAGAATTAAAAAAGCCTCTCGCCTATGGCGAGGGCTTTTTATGTGCCCCTGGAAGGACTCGAACCCTCATCACCTGTTCCGAAGACAGGTACTTTATCCATTAAGCTACAGGGGCTTTTTTGATTCTACCACAAAATTAGAGAAAATCAATTGAAAAAAATCAATTTTTAAGATAAGATGAAATTGATGAAGATACCAAAAGAAGCAAAATTTGTAGTTGATAAACTCAAGGAGAAAAATTATGAGGCCTATTTAGTAGGCGGTTGTGTCCGTGATTTGCTGAGGGATGTTGAGCCCGAAGATTGGGATGTTGCCACCAATGCTAAACCAAAAGAAATTGAAAAAGTTTTTCAAAAAAGCTTTTCTGATAATAAATTTGGCACAGTTACAGTTTTAACCGGCTCAAAAAACCCAAAATTAAAAGAAATTGAAATTACTCCTTACAGAATTGATGAAAAATATACTGATAAAAGACACCCGGATAAAATAAAATGGGCAAAAAACATTAAAGAAGATTTAGCTAGAAGAGACTTTGCCATAAATGCAATGGCAGCTGAGCTGAAAAAAACTAAACTAGAAGTTATTGATCCTTTTGATGGCCAAAAAGATTTAAAGAATAAAATTATCCAAACAGTAGGTAAAGCTGAAGATCGTTTCTCAGAGGATGCTCTGAGAATGATAAGAGCAGTTAGATTTGCTGCTACTCTGGACTTTAAGATTGAAAAGAAAACCAGTCAGGCAATTAAGAAAAATTCTCCTTGGCTGCAGGCAATTTCTAAAGAGAGAATAAGAGATGAGTTTTTGAAGATTATTATGGCAGAGCGGGCGGCCGATGGTATAAAGCTTTTAAGAGAATTAAAGCTTTCAAAATATATAATTCCAGAACTTGAAGAGAGTTATAAAATAAGCCAAAACAAACACCATATTTACGATTGCTATGAGCATGCTTTATTTTCTTTAAAATATGCTGCCGAGAAAAATTTTAACAAACATGTAAGATTAGCTTCCCTGCTTCACGATATTGGCAAGCCTAGAGCCAAAAGAGGGGAAGGATCTGATGCCACTTTTTATGGGCATGAGATTGTTGGAGCAAGGATGACAGCTCAAATACTAAATAGATTGAGATTTTCCAAAAAAGACATTGAAAAAATTGTTAAGCTGGTAAAATATCATCTTTTTTATTACAATGTTGACGAGGTTGGGGAAGCATCGGTCAGGAAATTGGTTCGCAGGGTAGGAATAGAAAATATGGACGAACTTTTACAGGTGAGAATGGCAGATAGAATTGGCTCTGGGGTTCCTAAAGCCGAACCATATAAATTGCGCCACTTAAGATATATAATTGAAAAAGTATCTCAGGATCCTATTTCAGTAAAAATGCTTAAAGTAAGTGGGAACGATGTGATGAAGATTTTGGATATCAAACCAGGCCCAAAAATAGGATGGGTTTTGGATATTTTGATGGGCTATGTGCTGACTGACCCTAAGAAAAATAAGAAAGATTTTTTAGAGAAAGAAATAAAAAAATTAGGGAAATTATCTGAAAAGGAACTGGGTTCTTTGGCCCAAAAATCAGAAAAAGAAAGGGGAAAAATTGAGATGAAAAAAGACGAAATGACGAAAAAGAAGTATTGGGTAACCTAGAATTAAAACGGAGTGTAGTATAATGGTAGTATACACCCTTCGGGAGGGTGCGATCCGAGTTCGATTCTCGGCTCTCCGAATAAAGCTAAAAAGTCGGTTAAGATATAATTAAAATTTCTTATTAAATTTTATGTCAAAACAACCTTTACCGTCTCAATCACCGCGATATGTGCCAGTCGGTGTTCCTATAAAAAAACCCAGTAAACATCCGGGGATGGTTCACGGCATTTTGTCTATTATTTGCGCGGCAGCTGCAGTGCTTTTCTTCCCGTCAATTTTTGGCATCACTGGTATTATTCTTGGTAGTTTAGCTCTTAAAAAGGGATCAAAAACTCTTGGTTTAGTCGGTATTATCCTTTCAATAGTTTTTATGGTTATAGGATTGATCTTAGGATATTTATTGTCTGCTATGGGAGAAGAATTAGGGGGGATAATGGTCCCGATTTTAGGTCTATAATATTTTAAAATTATATGATATATATTTTGATAGCTGTTTTTTATCTTATAGTAGTTATTTTGCCAGTAGTATTTTGGTTGTGGTTTTTTTTGCGGCAGGATAGAGCAGAACCTGAGCCGCGCCGTCTTTTAATCAAAGCTCTTCTTTTAGGAATAGGAGTAGCGATTTTAGCCATAGCAGTGGAAGGGACTATTTTTTCAATTGTTTTCCCTGCTCAATATGGGAAAGTGCTTGGAGAAGCGTCTTTGGAAAATAGTGTTGTTTTGATTTCCATGATTCTGATGTTTTCCTTAGCTGGGCCTATTGAGGAATGTCTTAAATATTTGGTTTTGAGAGAGGCTGTCTATCAAAAAGCAGCTTTTAACCAAATTGCCGACGGCGTAATTTATGGAATAACTTTAGCCTTAGGATTTGTTCTTGTTGAAAACACTTCTTATTTCTTGCAATTGTATCTAAGCTTGCCCACTTTTCTTTTTATTTTTACTACATCGCTCAGAGGAGTGGCAACTACTTTGCTTCATGTTACTTGTACGGGAATAATCGGTCTTTATCTTGGCAGAGCTAAGTTTGCAGCTGGCAATAGGAAATGGATTATTCTAAAGGGATTAATCGGAGTTTCTCTTCTCCACGCCTTGTTTAATGCTCTCCTTTTTTCATCAGGCGGCCTTTTGTTGGCTTTTTCATTAACTGTTATAGCTTTTATCTATCTTGTAATACAACTTAGAAAGCCAGCTACACAAATGATTTGGAAACTAATTACTCCTTCAAAAACTTAGTTTGGGCCTATGGTTTAATGGTATAACACAGCATTCGCATTGCTGAGATGGTGGTTCGATTCCACCTAGGTCCATTATTTAATATTTTTCAAAATTAAATCAGTAATATCCACATTTGTCTCCTTCTGTTCTATTGTATTTGTTAAATAAAGCTTGGAATAATTCTTTTTTATTTTGGAAACGCCGACAGGCAAAACGCCGTGAGTTATTAAAGCGATAACTTTCTTGGCCCCGCGCTTCTTGGCAAATTCATAAAATTTTAAAAGCGTTCCTCCGGTTTCAATAAGGTCATCAACCACACCAACTATTTCTCCTTTAAAATTTATTTTTGGAGAGAAAAATCTAACCTTGAAAGAATCTAATCTTTCTTTTCTAACCCCTGACAAGCCGGTTCTTCTTTTCCCTCCCTTGTCTGGCGACAAAAATAAAATATTTTCATTAAAATCCTGCCAGGCCTTTTTAACCAAATAAGGAACTGCTGATAAACTATTTATTGGATATTTTAAAACCCACTCTCTTTTGCCAAAGTGTGGATCAATAATATAAATTTTATTAACTTTGTAATATTCCACCAGCTTCTCAACCAAGTTTTCAGCAACATTTGTTTCTCCTTTTCCAAAAACTTTATCTTGCATGCTGTAAGGAAAATAAGTAAAAAACACTTCCGGCTTTATATCGTTATCTTTCAAGATTTGCAAAATTAGTTCTAATTCTACTAATCCCCTATTTGGCTCAGGGCTGCCAGAGTGCAAAACAATAACTTTTTTGTTCTTTAGCTTTCTGGCTTTGGAAATTTTCATATAAATCTCTTTATCAGGAAAAACTCTCTTTTTATTTTTATCCAAATCAGGAAAGATAATTTTAACACTTTTTATTTTCTTCTCGATTCTATTGGCCAAACGTTCAGTTTTCGAAGTAGGGATGATAAAAGTTTTCATAGTCATATTATAATTTTAACTAAAAAATTTCATAAAAGCAAAAAATATGATACTATTTTATAGTATGGACACTCTTCAATTAACGAAAAAATTAATTTCTATTCCAAGCTATATAGACGAAAAGAACAATGAGAAAAAAATTGGCAGCTTTATTTATGAATATCTAAAACAAGTTTCTTTTTTGACTAAAATTGAAAAACAGAAAGTTGAAGGTGAAAGATTTAATGTAATTGCCACAGATGGTTCCAAGCCAAAACTTCTGCTCATTGCCCATATGGATACAGTTGAGCCGAGGGGGTGGCAAAGATATAATCCTTTTAAGGGAACTGTTAGGGGGAATAAATTATACGGTTTAGGAAGTATGGATATGAAAGGAGGAATGGCTGCAATATTATCTGCCCTAAAAAGCTTTAAAAAAACAAGCGGCTTAATGCTACTTTTTTACTGCGATGAGGAATACGATTTTAAAGGAATGAAAAAATTCATTGATAAATACAAAATTTCTCCCCGTCTATCTGTTAGCGCTGAGCCCACAGATCTTAAAGTTTGGAATGGGGCAAGAGGAATAATTAAAGTTTCTTTTCAGGTTGAGGGATTAACCGCTCCTGCCTCCAGGCCCGACCAAGGGAAAAACGCAATTTTAGGCATAGCAGAAGCCGTTAAAAATTTAGAGAAAGAATTAAAAAAATATAAAACTAAAAAACTGGGAATTTCTACTTGTAATTTAGCAGCGATTTCCGGCGGCTTAAAACTGGAAGAAAATAGGAAAGGAGAACAGGCTGTAAGCCAGAGAGGAGATGCTGTTCCGGATATTGTTGAAGTAATGCTTGATATCCGTTCTGGCCGTCCTAATTTAAAAGCCAAGGTGGTCAAAGATATTTTAAATAAATTTTTATCAAAAAAAGGATTTAAATTAATAAACTTCACTATTTACCACGACTTAGGGGCATTTTGTACTAACCCCAAGAAATTAAAATCAGTTGAAAAGATTATAAAAGATGGCATCGGAAAAGTAAATTATCTTAATCTTCGACAGATGGGATATCAGGATATTCAAATGATAAACGAAAAATTCAAAGTACCGGCTTTCTCTTTTGGCCCGAGGGGCGCGCATCGGCATCAGCCCGATGAGTGGGTTGACATAAGAGACCTTGACAGAACTAAAAAATTCTATCAAAATCTAATTAGTAGGCATTGTATTGCTCTTTAAAAAACTTTTATTGGATTAGAGAGAAAAAAGGAAGGAAAGAAAGGATGAATTTAAGGATAGTTGAAATTCAAAAAGACAGTCGGATTATGGAAGAAGTGCCAGAACCTTATTGTGAGATTTTTGGAGAAGAACCATGGAATGAGGAGCTTGAACCTAAAGAAGTAATAGAAACTATGCGTGAACAACTTGAAAGGCCCGGAGCCATAGCTTTGGCTGCCCTCAAAGACAAAAAAGTAGTTGGTTTCATCTGGATGTATGAGATTTTCAAAAATGATTTGAGGGAGGGTACTCGTTATTCTCCTAAGTTAAGATTTTTATTTGAAAATCAGAAAAGAGTGTTCTATCTTCAAGAAATAGGTGTAATAAAAGAAATGCGGCAGCAAGGCATCGGGGAAAGGTTAACTCGAGAGCTTTTAAGAAGAGAAAAAGAAAACGGAGCAGATGTTGTAGTTCTTTCTACTAATGGCAAAGCTGGATCCATGATATTGCTGATCTCCAAAATTGGTTTTCAAAACTCTGGAATAGTTCGGCCGCCAGAAGAATTAGGGCGAACTTACTGGATACTTGAATTAATGGATTGAGCGGTAAAATAGTAAACAAGGAGTGGTTAGTGCGACCGCTCTTTTTTTATTTGGACCACTTAATTGATAATAACTTCCTTACTTCATTTTTAGGCACTAAACAAGCAGTTACAAATACACTGAATGTTTTGTGGTTACAATCCATTCGGAATCGTTCTCGTTAAATTATAGCAAATATTAAAGTAAGAAAAAGATTAATAAAAAAGCCCCTATAGTTTGTCCATTAGGGGCTTTGTTGTTTTGATAATATTTTTTTAGTAACCCTGAGGGTTTCTAACTTTATCGATGAATTCATTCCATCTATCTTCGCTAATCACCTCTCTTATGCCATTGTCTTGGAGCCATATCTCTTCCAGCTGACTTGCTAATTCATTTATGTCAATCTTCTTTACCGGCTGAACTTCTATTGGCTGAATTTGCTGGACAGGTTGCATATCTAATGGTTGTTCTAATTCCATTTGTTGCGAACTTGAACCGCCCATTCCATCGCCCTGGATCATTGACCAGAACCAATGTGCAGCAAAAATGGCAAAATCAATAAGACTTACTAATCCATCCCGGCTTAAATCTTCAGCTAAAAGATTTTCCTCATTGCACCACTTATCTGCAAAAAAACTAAGGTCAAATAAGTCTACATTATCATTAGGGTCATTATCTAGGTTCGCAATATTGCCCGCATCTGATAATGACATGCTTGCCTGTGGTATTCCACCGTATGCTCCCATATTGGCGCGTTTGCCATGGGGCCACAATTCAGAAGTCCAGTCCGAACTAGGATCGGCTGCGTCAACGCATGGACTGGTAACATTATCTTGTACCCATGTTTCGCCATTAGGATCCCATCGGCCGGCTTGTGATTTCAAATGGTAATCACCGTCAACCCAGAAATCATCGCTCGGATCTTCAGGTGTTCCGTTTAGATCCCAGTAGCCGGGGTATATAAACAAAGGGTCAGCATCGATATTGCCATTACCTTCCCAGCCTCCTTGAATATCGCTGTAGGTTACCACGGGCGGGGATCCTGATATGTAGATTTCATTGGGCGAGTTAGTCCACAGAATAGAATCTTTGGTTAAAAACTCAGAGTCCGAGGAGCAGTAAATTCCACCTCCCCGGTTGGCTGAGTTGCTACTGATAGTACAGTTGGTAATAGTTGGACTACTACTCCAACCGCAGGCAATTCCGCCACCATTGTCATCAGCCGAGTTGCCGTTAATTATGCAGTTAGTAATAATTGGATTACTACAGAAACAATACAATCCACCTCCATCTCCATATCCATATTTTCCTGTTATATTGCCACTGATAGTGCAATTGGCAATGGTTAGGTTGCTCTCGCTACAATAGATACCTCCGCCGTCCCCATCAGCTGAGTTGTTGCTAATA
>SDBS01001434.1_pt1 | contig 24157 bp, 32 predicted proteins | sample 2277091 | NCBI WGS metagenome assembly SDBS01 (sample SAMN10404972, study PRJNA504765) | marine sediment metagenome | isolation source: marine sediment core GS10_PC15, 163 cmbsf | place: Arctic Ocean: Southern Knipovich Ridge | collected 2010
CGACTTCAACCTGCATGAATGGGCCGCAAGCTATGATGTGTTCGCAGACCGTCTCTTCGCCGCCACCCAACACCGAGGGGAGCACATCCGTCTGAGCGAGCGGTCCCGTTGATTCGCACGCCTCGGATACCCGCAGCTCAAATGCCGCGCTGGCCGTCGCGAATACCGCCAGGCTGCCGTAGCCATCCACTCGCTTGATGCTCAGCGTGCGTGTTCCCGACAGGAGCGGCGCCTTCGTCTCGAAAAGGACGTCGTTCTTCTGACGCGTCGGGATCTCAAACCCTGGCAGTGAGCTTTCCGTCATTTCCCACCCGCACTGTAGGTCCCCAGCGCGATCAGCCCCACAACGATTCCAGCCACGGCAATGACCTTCCACAAGCCAAAGCCCTTTTCATCCTCTTCGTAAACCGGAATGTTTCCGCTCTCCAGCCTCACCACGGACTGCTCGGCAAGCTGGATGAGCTCCGCGGCCGGCTCCAGGAACGCATCTGCGTAATCCTGAAGAATTAACGGATGCAGAAGAAGATCCCCGGGAGGTGAAAACTCAAGAGCGGTAACCACGGTTCCACGAACCATCGCCACCCTGCTATTCGCTGACGCCAACACCTCTGCCGAGGCAGGCGTGACGTAAGGGCCCAACGGGGGCTGGAGGACGGCCAGGATCTGCTCCGAGAGCCCCTCGGCCGCCTTGTCCACCGCTCCGATAACCTCGTTTTGGGTAAGCATCCCCGGAGTGGCTACCAAGGGCAATTCTTCGAATCGGGCAGGATCCAACGCCAGCACTAGGTCGTCCTGCAGACGCTCCGAGAGATCAAGCAGGAACGAAGCAATGCCGTCAACGGACTGTTCGAGTTGCTGCGCATCTTCTTCGGCACCGCGAAGCCGCGCCACCCTCGATGGCGCCCACTTGGCACCAGCAAGCTGTCTCGGATGCGCCTTGATGACTAGCACGTCGCCCAACTCCGCGCAAATACATGGAACAACGCCGGAGAGAATTGATCGTGATTACGGGCATGGAGATCAAAGCCCGCCCCCGGGCAAAGCACGATATGCTCTGCCATCTGGAACGTGCCAATGTCGTCGCCATCTCCGGCTTCGCCTGCAGGGCAGAAGCCTTCACTGAATCCCATAACCTGCTGGGTCTTGGAAAACACTTCCCCGCTTTCGGTGGCCGTCAGATTGGCGGGGAACGCTCTCAACTCGCTGACAACCAGCGACCGGTGAGATGGTGCGCAAAACCGGATCAATTTTTCGAAGGAAGGGACAACTTTACCATCCACGACGGTTGCCGGAGGAACCTCAACGGTCTTGTCAAAGATGGTAACGATGTCGCATGCCGTCGGCTCGGAGATCCCCCGGGGCTCAAACTTTCCGAGAACGCAGAGGATCTGGACGAAATCCCGAAGGGTGAAGAGGTGGTCCTGCTTCGCCCAAGGTGCAGCGGGAAGAGACCCCTTCCCAAAGCACGCCCGCATGAAACTCGCCGTATCCATCTTGGGACACGTCGCGAGCCACTCGGCGAGTTGATCATTCCGACGCCCCACCGTCCCCAGTACGGGGTGAGGAGTGCCTTTCGTAGCCCCCCCTTGTCCAGGGGCGCCTTTGGAAAAGATTGTCTGCACAACACCACCTCCTCGGTCCGGGAATCTGGGACGGCGGCGGGCTCAGAAAGGTCCGGAGGGCAGGGGTACCGAAGCACCCCCCACCCATCCGGGTTATCCTCTCAGAGAATCCGACGCGGATCTACCCGAGGTTGGCCGGTCCGAAGCTCGGGCCTGCCGCCGGGCCGCTGATGGGCACCGAATCCTGCGGGCCAGCCGGAGCCGAGAACGTCGCGTTGCACGGATAGTTGACCGCGAAGGCCTGCTGCTGGGCGTCCAGGGCACCCACCGAGAAGAGGCAGCCCTGCCGTACCTTCGTGGTGTAGTTCACCAGGATGACCCCGCCGTTGAGGATGAGATCTCCACCACCCGTCGGAATCGACGACAGGGTCGCGGTGATCTTCGTCCCGTTCGGGAGGAAGAACATCTGGCACATGCCCAGGAGCGCGAGTTCACAGTCACAGCCAAGAAGGACCGTCGCCGGGGCAACGGTGGGCTGGCTCACCACGAGGCAGGCCGGGCAGAGCAGGTGGTTGTTCACCGCGCTGTCCTGGATAACCAGCTCACCGTCGATGGAGAACTCCAGCTTCGACGTCACGAAACGACAGCCGTACGTCAGGGTCACGTCGTTCCACAGCTCGACGAAAGGCGTGATGAACATCTTCGCGTCGCAGACCGCGTTCTCGGTCGTCTCGTTGATCAGATCAACCGAGAGGGCCGTGCCGTCCAGGATGGTTCCCGTCGAAACGGTGGACCGCTCCTTGACGTCGGCGCGCCCTTCGCAGCGCATCGCGAACGCCGAACATGCCGTGGGGTTGATGAGCGCCGCATACTCAGGCGCCACAAAGCGATAGGCGTTGTGTTGCATTACCGTGTCTCCGTAATAGGAGTCCCAAGGTCAAAAAAAAGACACAAACCACTCGGGACATCACATCACGGCACGGCAGTGGCGCCGCCGGAACCCTCCCGGCGACATCACCGCCGTGCCGTCGACCTCACCACAACCACAACACCACTTACTTCACAACCAGGTCGACGGTATTGCTACGCGACGTTGCGGGGGCGCGCCATCACTGGGCGCGGACCCTGCATCGCGGGGCGCTGCATCCGCTGCTGCGCTTCGGCCAGCTTGCGCCGGGCGGCGAGCACGGCTTCCTGATGCGAGTGCTGCGAACGCTGCGGGCCAGCCAGAACCGGCTTTGCCCCGAGCAGATCGGTCGCACCGATGGCGGAATCCGCCAGCGCACCGAGGAAGAAGAAGAAACCGGGGAGCGCGATCCCGAAGGTCGTCACGTTCTGCTTGACGACATAGGGAATCAGCGTCACGCCGAAGGCCACTGCCTCGACGGTCAACTTCGAGTTCGTCTTCAGGATCCCAGGGGCGACCCACGCCAGGACACGGTTTCCCGCGGTCCCGATCAGGCCACCCGTGAAGAGGTCCTTCGACGTCTCCCGAATCCCACCCGGCAGCCTCATGAGCGCACCGAGTTTCCCACCGCTCATGCGGGAAGGATGCCACGGCTTATACCCTCCCATTCCAGGGCGGTACCCACCGTACATGCCCGGCCGGTAACCCTTGGAACCAGCGGTCTTGGATCCGCCCTTTCCTTTGGCACCGGCCAGCTTGAGGGCCTCGTCACGGATCACCGAGTCGAACTTCTCGCCCAAATCGATGGTCGTGACATTTCCCTCGGTCTTGTCGCTTTTCTGCGACTTCTTCATGCCGATCTCCTTGTCACACATGGAGGTCTCCAAAGAATTGAGCGACAGGCCCAACTCCCGTATCAGCTCGATATTATGCTAAGTGAGCACCAGAAAAACAAGGACTGATGCTGCCGAAATCGGAATTCCGATCTCCAGGATCTTCTCGACATCGGTCTTGCCCGAGACGCCCACCTGGTCGGCGCCCGCTGGAAGATCTGTCCTCCGGTCCGGCACTCCAGCAGCGTCAGGAGCCTTCCCCTCGATTGTCGCTTCGACGGCATCCCGGAGATCTGACCCGCCTCTTTGTTCCGCGCGGTCAAGAATCTTTCTCTTCGCCTCAGCCGCGTCTTTTTTCTGTTCATCAAACGTCTTGGCTGCATCGATCGCGTTCTTAACCTCGCTGAAGATATTGCCGATGTCCTCTAGGACGAGTCCTGGAATCGACAGCCCCCACTGGAGCACTGCTTTTCCAAGCAGAAGGACTTCCGCTGCCACAACGCCAAGGATCGGCACGTTGACAAGCAGGCTGACAAGCCCGTCAAAGAGTAGCCCTGCTCCCGATGAAGCAATATCCAACGGAATATCCACAATGCTTGCCAAAGTTTCGAACAAGGCCTCAAATTCAGCCGTCAGAAATGAGCCGATGTCCCCCACAAAATCGAGGGCGCCGAGCTGGATCCGGTTTTCCAGAATCGGCCGGCTGGACCCCAGGAAGGGACGGCGGAGAACCGGACGGCCCGTAGACCTGTCCCGGTCGCTCTTTCCAAGTTCGATGAGCTCGATGGCTCCCAACCGTTGCATCACAGGGGTATCTCGTAGCTTTCATAATGGTCAAACGGCGACGCATCACCTAATTGGAAATCCGGCTCCGTGATATCCGAATCATACCATTCATCATCGGCATGGATTCTTGCCCAGACATGATGAAGCGTACCACCACTTCCACCAAAACGGAAAGTCACGGGCGTGATATCGATTGCAGCGGCCAACGCGCACACGAGAGTAGCTGCCTCATCGCAATCGCCAACCACAATCGGAGGGGGGTTATAGCTCCGCCGCTGAAAGGACGGATCATCCCGTTCGAAGGCTCGATAGAACGGCTCTATGAAATTCCTGAGGATGTCCTTTGGGGTCCTCGTCATCTTGACCATACGCTTGGATGTCTGGATCACTTCCACGTTGGCCCCGTCATTCTGGTAACAGAATACTCCCCGACACCAGATGTCGATACCTTCCAAGGCAATCGCCTTCGAATTGTGTGCACTCACGGGGTTGCCGGCGCGGGCCGACATCTCCTCAACCATTCTTCCCCAGTGTGCAACAGCAAGCCGGGCGCAGTCGATTACGACGGCGTCCCCTCTGGCATCCGAAACGAATTTGGCCATCCGCCCAACTTCGTAACGAATGCCGCTAAAATCGTCTGGCAGCGCTGTACGACGTACTTCGTTCGCTTTCGGAGATGGAGCCGAAATCGCTCGCGCAGGGAACGCTGCCCCCTGCTCTTTGTTGCCAAGTCGATGGCGATGCATGCCCTCTCCTTATGCGGCTGGTGGTTGTCCTCCCTGGTCAGCTTCCTGCGTGGACTTTTCTGCCGGTGGTGCTTCCGCCGGAGCTACCGCGGTGGTAGTCTTCGGAGCTGTTTCGGATACAGCAGCGTTGTGTGTCTCCGGGATTACAACGAGATCCTCCTCGCTGGCCGGCGGAACCTCCTGCTCCCCCACCTCAATCCGTGGCGGGGGCTGCTCGGCGGCAGGAGGAGCGACGTGCCCTTGCATGGCTGCCCGACGCTCCGTGTCCATCCTCTTCTTCTCCTCGAGATACATAGTCCAGTAATCCCGGACGGATGAGCAAGCCATGACTCGGAACGCATTGTAGAACCCCGGGGCACCCGGCAGATCGAAGGGCGCCTTGATGCCCTCGGGGAGGGCCGGCACGATCAGCTGCTTCATTTCCGGCCAATCCCGGTTGTCCATCAGCTGTGCAAAAGCCGAACACACTTTCCGGCTTGAAGCCCCAGCCGGTGATTCGTCCTTCATAAATTCCATGAACGTGTTGACGAACATCGCGGGGTCATTTCCCTTGGTCAATGTGAGCGACCATTCTTTCAGGATGTACTGAGCCACCGGGTCCCTGAGACTCTCCTGAAAGACGGATTCGATGTTCAAAACACCTGGCGGCGCGGCCGGAGCTGGCTGCGCGTGTCCATTGCCTCCGGGCTCTTTTGTTGGGGATGCCTGGGGTACAGGTTGTGGTGCCAGGGGCGGCGATGCAGGAAGGGCACCAGGCGGGATGTTCTGGACATCTCCCTGCTGCAGCGGCGGTCCCTTCCCTGCCATCTCAGCTGCGCGATCCTCCGGAGTGGCCATCTGGAACTTCTTAAGATCGACGATTTTTCCGAGGATATCCTTAACGCCATCCCCCAGAACACCGAAGACTTTGGTCCAGTCATCCTGACCCGCAGCCCGTTCGGCTTTTATCACTTCCCCCTTGATATCGAGCATTTCCTTTTTTAGAGAAAATTCGTTTTCCTGAGCCGTCTGACGGATCTCGTGCTCCCTGTCCATGGTGCTACGTCCGCGTTCGAGATCCGCTTTTACTGACGTCTGCATTTCCTCCATCCGAGATTCTGACGTCTCCTGGATCTCCGCGACCCGCTCGCGGTTATTTTCGATTTCCTTGCGAAGGAGTTCCTCCCGAGATTTCGACTCTTCCCGAATGAGATTGAGCTTCCTGTCCTCGAGTTCCATCATCGTCTGGCGCTCTTCTTTGATTCGCTCAATGTCACGCTCGTGGCGTTTGTCCTGGTCGTCCTGCCAGCGACGATGCCGCCCCTCGTCCTCTCGCCGCCGATCTTCGTCACGCTTCCGTTCGGTGTCCTGACGCGTCTCCTCATACCTGCGTTCGTCGGCCCGACGCGACTCTTCGCGTGAGCGCTCGTCGTCCCGACGTTCCTCCGCCTTAGTGCGTTCATCGGTCGCCGCGCGCTGCTCGAAGTCCCGCTGCTGCGTGAAGAAGTCGTGCATGTACCTATCCGGTCCGCGCGAGGCCTGCGACTCCATGCGCTCAAGGGTCTTCTCCTGAAGGCCCGCCAACTTGTCGATCACAGTGACCGTAACGGATTCCGCCTCTGAGGCTGAACGCCGCGCAAACTCCTCGATGCTACGCATCTGGCCTTCATACTGGGGCTGAGGGACTACCGGAGCATGAGGCGTCACGGGCCGCGACGGCATGTGCTCTCCTCCATCGCCCTCATCGCCCCGCATCCTATGCAGCCAAGGGCGAGCCGGATATCCTGGCCGTGGGGGGGCTCCTCCCTGCGACGTGTCGCGCGGCCAGCGTGACTCGCCAAACGCCCGGCTGATATCCAGATCCCGAGACTCGGGCAGCCTGCCCGGAACCTGCTTAGTCAGGCGGTAAGTCCCGTGTCCGTACATCCGGCCGATATCACCATCGGACGGTTCCTTCGTATGCTCACCTACAAGTCCGTCGTTTTGCGGCGCGAGTCGATGGACGACAAAGGTCACCGTTAGAGCAGGATGAGCGTAGTTGGCCGGCTCTGTGTTCCACTGATAGCCCAGATCGGTTCCTGCAGGTGCTGATGCATCGGGCGCCTGTCCTCCAGCTGCCTTAGGCGCCGGGGCCGGCGGAGTCAAAGGAACTGGGGAGCCCGGAGCCGGATCGGGAGGCAAAGCCCCGATGTTTTTGGCAGATCTGACGGTCCCACTCACCCGAAGAACATCGACATCCATCTGACGAGCGATGTCTCCTGCTGAAACACCCTGAAGTGCCAGCTGGAGGACCTGATCCTTCTGCTCCTTGGTGAGTTTCCGACCGTCGGCCTTCCGGCCCGTCTTTCCAGCCACCATGCCTCCTTCACGTTTCGAAACGCGCCAACCTCACTACACGACCATTTAGATGTACCACTTGTCTGGGTTAGGAGTCAAGGACGCATCGCAACATGCTGTTTATCGCAGCTATGATCGTCCCGTGTACGCGCTTGGCGTCTATCCCCATTTGCCGGGCGATTTCGCCCCAGAGTACACCCCGGCGGGCCAACTGGATAACCCGCTCCGTTTGCGCTTGGGTGAGCCACACAGGGCGCGGCGGGGCTTGGCTCTGTGGCATATCTCGTGGATAGCGTGACTCGCCAAATGCCCGGCTGACATTTACCTCTCGATATTCCGGCATCCTGCCCGGGACCTGTTTGATGATTTTATATAAACCGTGCCCGTACGTCCGCCCCACTTCATCGTCGGACGGAGGCTTCGTATGTGCCCCGACGATCCCGTCGTTCTGTGGAGTGCTTCGTTCGACGATGTATTTCACTGCTTGGGGCGGCTGCGCAAACCCTCCTCCGGGAGACGGTGTCCATGTGTAGCCATCACCGCTCAGATTTGGTGCCTGTTCACCAGAGGCCGGAAGCGCCGGGGGTACCGGCGTAGGCCCCACCGACGGGGTTCCTGGAACTGGAGCCGGATCGGGGGGCAAAGCCCCGATGTTTTTGGCAGATCTGACGGTCCCACTCACCCGAAGAACATCGACGTCCATCTGACGGGCGATTTCTCCTGCCGAAACACCCTGAAGTGCCAGCTGGAGGACCTGATCCTTCTGCTCCTTGGTGAGTTTCCGGCCGTTTGCCTTCTGGCTCGTCTTTTCAGTCACCATGCCTCCTTCGTATTTCGAAACGCGCCAACACCACTCCACGACACCTCTAGCCAAGAACACATCACAGGCTTTCGCTACTACCTCCAGGTCGAAAGCCGATGAGGTCCAGCGTAAGGAATGCCAGCCCCACGCCGATGGCCCCAGATCCAGCGCTTAGCGCAACGGCACCTCCGAACTTCTTGCGGTGGGGCCACGCGAGAAATGCCGTAAAAAGACCAACCGCAAGGATTCCAACTTGCGCAATGCGCTGAACGTCAGTGGGTTCTCCAGTCGTTACTTCGTATTGGGCAAGAGCCCGACTGGCCGGACGCCAAGCCCCTGAATAGCGGATCGGCTTTACAGGATAGGCAGTGGTACCGCTCTTCATATCAGGATGGCGTTTTACAACGATAGGAGTCATTCCTCCGAATCATAGCCCAAGGGCACGTTTATGTCTAGAACGAGAACGCAGACCCTCACATCCTGAGGTCAGCCCTTGACTTCTCCTGAGTCTTTTTACTGCCTTGGCCATAGAGCTCCATAGACTTGTCAGTTGCTGAGATGTCAGGGCAAATTAAGTCAGGATTCCGCCCCAATTCGCTCTCGTTCGGCCTCATCCAAGTCACTCCAAAGGATCGCCTTCTTGAGGGCTTCATGGAGGGCCTTGGCTTCGTTGCGGTCAAACACCTCGGTATGGACCCCGCTCCAGACAACCGGCCGGAATATTAGCGGGAGCTTCACGATGAGTTCTACGTGGCCGTCCGAAAAGCCGTATTTCCCGCTGACCGGCCCACCGAGATCTACGGTGATAGGCGTCCCCACCCTGGCACGCTCCTCTTCAGGCATCTTATCGAGGAGCGCCGCATCTCCAAGGGCCTTTGCCAGGGCCCGGACGTATTCGTCCTCAAATGCCCTGGTATAGAACTCCTTCACCGTGGAGATGGGTGCCGGCAGCCGCAGCTCCATATCGACGTGGGCGTCCTTGTACCCGTACCGGCCCTTGACGTTCTCGCTCAGCACGACCTCGAATGGGGGCGCCAGCTTGATCGTGTCCTCAGACATCTCCTCACCTCCGATTCACAGCGACACAAGTCATCCGCCATAATACCGAAAGTGTCCCGAACTCCTGAAAAAAACTTCGAGCGCTCAACACCATGCGTGGTAGAGGGCACGCGGAACGCCACACCCCCTTGTTTGGCACGCAAAATATTCCGATTCGATGTCATGCGAAACTTGACATTGAGGCCTAGGCCGGTATATTCTCGTTGCTGACGATCAGCGTGCAATGTAAACGACCAACAGCAGGCGTCAGGTAGTAAAGACCTCCACGAGAGGGCTGGCGTATCGGCGGATGCCATGCGTTGGTCGCGTTGTGGCCGCTGATCGTCAGCGCCGTGCGCCACTCTCTCGTGGAGGTTTTTTTATGCCCTGATCCTGGGGAGAGCTCGGATGGTATCGCCGCAAGAGTTCCTTCGGGCCATATGGGGTGACGCCAAGGGGTTTGCTGAACTGACCGTGATCGGGAAGAAGGGGGACATTCTGTCGTTCCCCTTTAGCTATCCGGACAGCCTAGAGAGCCTCGTCGGCGCCGCCCTACGGCACAACAAAGACCGCAACGTGTACTTCGGAGTCGCGCTCCGCAAGGAGCGCTGGCCCCGCCCCTCCATCGATCCCCGAACCGGCAAGCAGCGTCACGACCCCAAGACCGGCGCACCCAAGATGGAGAAGCGCGGCACCGAGGAAAACGCGCACTCGGTCCGGGCCTGCTGGGCCGATCTCGACTTCACCGGGGAGGGCCACAAGGGCAAGACGATCTCCAAGGAGGACGCCCGCAAACGTCTGAAGGAATGCCCGCTCCCGCCTTCCATCGTGGTTGCGACGGGCGGGGGCGTCCAGGTCTTCTGGCTGTTCCACGAACCGGTTCGGGGCGACGAACTCTGGCAGGCCAAGGCCCGCAATGCCCAACTCAAGGAGCTTCTGGGCGGTGACCCGACAGGGGATCTGGCTCGCATCTACCGGCTTCCCGGTACCAACAACGTCAAGTACAGCCCGAAACGTCCGTGCAAGGTGATCCATTGGCATCCGGATCGGCTCTACAGCCCTGATGACTTCGAAGCCAAGATGGGCCCCGTCGATGTCGAGGCGGTCAAGCCGATCCCGTCTACGCTATCCCCGACGCACCCGAGCGACGCTCCGTCGGCCGGCCGTCGAGGCATCGTGACTCACCTCGCTGATGAAGTGGTCGCTCAGGTCCAGAAGAACTTGGCCGAGATCTGGCTGATGGGGTGGCGCCACAGGTTGGCGCTCTACTTCGGGGGCCTCTGCGCCCACGCGGGCATCCCGGTCGAGATCGCCACCGCCATCGTTCAGGCCGTAAGCGACTTCAACAAAGGCGATTCGCAGAAACGCGTCAAGGACGTTGAGGACACCTACAGCCGTTTCGAGCAGGACCACAAGATCGCCGGGGGCCCCGCGATCGAGCGAATGATCATGGAAGAGTTCCCGCCCCTCATCAACCAGCGCGCCAAGAAGATCTTCGATCTCATCCGCAAGGCCATCCCGAAGCCTCCCGGTCGAGGGCACGGAGGCGGGGACCGCGAAGAGGTCGATCCTGATTTCGACATCATCCGGATCATCAAGTTCGACAGCAGGCCGGCACGGTACCAAGTCACGATCCAGAAGCACGACGAGGACGAGGAGTTCACGGTTGAGTGCGAGACACCGGTCTTCACGGTCTTCAACCGTTTCCATCAGGCCTTCGTCGAAGCGACACCAAACCGCGTCCTGGCGACCATCACGAACCGACGCTGGCATCTCCTGTTCCAGGCCGCTCCGCTGGAAATCCGGGAGGCACCGGAGGAAGCCCGGGTTTCGGGCGCGATCACGAACGAACTCGAAACCTTCCTCGACAACCGGAAAGAGAACCCGGAACTCGGTGAGCTGGCGGCCTATGCGGGCTATGACGACGACGACATATTCTTCACGCTCTCGACGCTCAAAAAGCGGCTCCGGGATCGTGACATTCGAGCTACCGACCAGAAACTCATGCACGTACTCAAGGAGCTGGGGTGGGAACCCAAACGCAGGACCTTCGGGGAACGACGATCCCGTGTATGGTTCAAGGTCCTCGTGGAAGGAAGCGGGAACGGGAACGGAAATGGCCGTGACCCCCAGACCGGGCTGTTCCCGGAGTTGCCGTAGATGGAAATCCTCTTTACTACGCGCGTAGAGAATTTTGCGTGCACGAATCGTTCGAGCTTTACCTGCTGGCTCGCACAATGGTGTCCATGGCCTACATAGTTGCGTACCAATAGGTTAGAAATGGACAGGGCGACACCGTTGGGCGGTACAATTGCCTATATATATAAGGGATTTTCCAAAGGAGTCAGTTCATGACGGCTGCGCAGCTGACTTGCGGTCGGTGCCACCTCCCCAAAGAAACCTCCAAATCCCCACGGGTCAAGAGGGGTAGACGGACCTACTGCAGCGCCTGTCGCGAGGCGGCTCGTCAGGATGCCAACCTACAGAAGCGCCGTAGCCGTCGTGAACGGGTGCGGCGGTTCCGGGCCCAGGTCATGGAGGCCTTCGGGGGAGAATGCGAATGCCCGGGATGCCTGAACAAGGCACCCGAATTCATGACGATCGAGCACGCCTTCGACCGTAATGACCGGAAATTCTATAGCGTTGAGGAAGCGACAATGAAACCGTGCTATTTCTGGGGGCTCCTGGTTAAGAAGCGGTTTCCGCGGGATCTTTACAGGATGCTTTGCCACAACTGCAAGGTGGCGCGACAACACGAAGGGGCGTGCCCCTGCGAGGATCTCGATGTCGGATGAACGAGTCGTCTGGGGTCCTCCCGGAACCGGCAAGACCACGGCGGGCATCGAGCTCGCCAAGGGATGGTTCAAAGAGATGGCGCCCGAGGAGGTCGCGTACCTGGGATTCACCAAGGCCGCGGCCAAGGAGGCGCTGTACCGGATCCTCGATGAGGAGATCTCGGACAAGCGGATGAAGGAGCAGGCACCATATTTCCGCACGATCCACTCGCTAGCCTACATGGGGCTGCGGAAGGCCAATCCGGACGTGCGCGTTCTGACCACGAGCGACATGAAAAGGTTCTCTAAGGAAACCGGCCTCGACGGAAGCTTCTCGGTGCACGAGTGGGAAGACCTCGCGGAGGTATTCCAGTCGTTAAAGAACCGGGGACGCACTGAGTACGACAACGCCCTTACGGCCTATGCGCTTTCCCGGGTTGACGCTAGATGCCCCGATGATATCGCGCGGGCCCGGAAGTCGCCATCGAGGCTGGCCCAGAGAACTGTCGGGTATCTGGAGGATCACCTTTACGAGATGGTTGTGAGGCGATACGAGGCGTTCAAGCGGAAGGAAGGCCTTGTCGACTTCACCGACATGCTCGAGTTCGCGCTCTGCAGTATGGCGCCGCTCGATGGGATTCGGAAGGTCGTGATTGATGAATGTCAGGACTTGAGCCCGATCCATTTTTCCATTTTGGACCGAATTTTTTCCAACACGGCCGAGGAGATATGGTGGCTTGGTGACGACGATCAGACGGTCTACGGGTTTTGCGGGGCCAACGCCAATCTCTTTCTCGATCGAGCGCAGCGCGCCAAGTCCCAGATCCAGCTGCGTCAGACCTACAGGTTCGGCCAGGAGCTTGTGGACTTTTCCAAAAAGATCATCCAGCGCGTGGAGCGCCGCAAGGAGAAGGAAGTCTACGGGTTGCCACAGTCCGAGTGTCTCATCAGATCGAGAGGAGAGTTTCGTCCCACCACGGGGAACATGTTAATCCTGCACCGTCACGTGCAGGGTTGCCAGGCTCTGGCGGCAGCTTTCATGGACGCAGGGCTTCCCTTCTCCAACGAACGTGGCAAGGATCCCCTTTCGGCTGGAAACCGGATCAAGGGCTGGACCGCGCTCCATGAACTGGCACAGGGAAAGAAGGCCCGATGGGGCATTATGAAGATCCTGCTCGAGGACCTCGTCCCTACCCGCTGGGACAAGGGCGACGGCACCAAGACGCGACTCCTAGTCCACGGTGCCAAGGTGCGCCTGCAGGAGCAGAAGGCCGAGCGGGTCGATCTTGATGACCTGCTCCGGTTGAAGATCGTCACGCCCGACGGGTTCCGGGTTCTTCGCAACCGTGACTATGGTGTCATGAAGCACCGCGAGGATCTGGCATACTACGATCGTGTCGTCCAGAACGGCCACACGCTCGATGCCTCAGGGACGCCGGCCATAACCACGATCCACGGCGCGAAGGGGCGGCAGGCTCCACACGTCGTGGTGATGAGCGAGACAGGACGCCGTTGCTGGGATGACCGGGACAGCGAACACCGGCTGGCCTACGTGGCCGCGACCCGGGCCCAGGTCCAGCTTGAGGTCTGCCATGAGCGTACGGTCGAGTGGGCCACGGTGGCGTACCCGTACCCGAATCCGGACGAGGTCGCGCGCCATGCCTAAACGCTTCTCCCTCACGATCGCCGGCAGAACCTTCGCGACCCGCGACGAGCTCCACGAGGCCATCAAGGAGGTCCTCCATGCGCGGCCCCCGGACGAGGACCTCACAGAGGATTACCCGTTCCTGCGTGAACTCATCAACCAGCATCCTGATGCAAAGCATAAGATTGGCATCGGGATCCGGGCCTTCCAGATCCAGCATGTCTACGGTTCACGGTGCTTCCGGCTCTTTCGGGTAGACGGGAGTTCGACGGACTTTAGCTACCTCAAGTGCGTGCGGAAGTTCAATAAGTGGTCGCATGTCCAGAAGGCCTTCCGGTTAGCCGTGTTCGATCAGGTCATCGTGTTCCGGCGTGCCCAGTTCAATGACGCTTTCACGATCCCGTGCGCCGTGACGGGCAAGATGGTCACCGAGGCTGAGTGCGACGTGGACCACGCGTCCCCGTTCACGTTCATCGTGCTGCTTCGGGAGTTCCTAAAGATGAAGAGCCTAATGCCTGAAGACATCAAGATCGCCAAGAGCGGCGACAACCAGATCGGGCGCCGTCTTGCCGACGAGAAGCTGCAAGCGGAATGGCAGGCCTATCACTTGAAGCACGCCATCCTGCGGATCGTGGAGAGTACGAAGCATCGCGAGCAATCCGTAGAGGGTCGAAAGGGGGTGAAGGGTGCGGCGCCGAAATGTACCGCGCCGTAAAACGGTGGTGTGTCGTATTGTGTCACATATGTTTCGTAGGCTCAATGGAGCCTGAACCTGAGTAAGAGGGATTAAAACGATGGTATCGATCAACACAGTGCATCTCGGCGGAAACCTGACCCGTGACCCCGAGCTGCGGTACACGCCCGGCGGGGCAGCGGTCTGCGAGTTCACCATCGCGGTGAACGAGAAGTGGACCGACAAGAGCTCGGGCCAGAAGCGGGAAGAGGTTTCGTTCATCGACTGTGTTGCGTGGGCGCGTGGCGCGGAGGTGATCGCCGAGTACATGCGGAAGGGTTCGTCGATTTACGTGTCGGGCAAACTCAAGCAGGACCGCTGGGACGACAAGAACACAGGCCAGAAGCGGAGCAAGATCCGCATCACCGTGCGGGAGTTCCAGTTCCTTGGCGGCAACGGTGGCGGCCAGGAAGCCCCGCAGGAGCAATCCGCCGCGGCGCCCGAGGAAGCCCCGTACTGATGACGCCCCCTTGTGCCCCTCAGAAAGGACAGCGCAATTTATAACAAAATACTTGATTTTCAGTCATGGTATGTTATCTTAAGCGTAGAGTGAAGCAGGAAACGGCAAGGTTATGAGCGGCGGGAATCTGGGATTGACTAGCGGGGGGCGCTTGGTTGTTCGCACACCCTACAATCCATCCCTTCTGGGCGTTCTCCGTGGACTTCCGGGTGCCAAATGGGACGGTGAGCAGAAGGTTTGGACGGTGTCCGGTTCCGACGAGGCACTTCCGACGCTTATCGAGACGGCCCGCACGCATGGCTGGGTAATCGAGCCTTCGATCCTTGACCGCGCCCGCGAACTCGCCCAAGTGCAAGAGGCCGGTGCCGAAGGGGCGGATGAGCGTGCTGCACTTCCCGGGCTTTATCCCTTCCAGCGCGAGGGCGTCCGATGGCTGGCGCGTCGGTCCCGAGCGCTCTTGAGTGACGATATGGGGCTAGGGAAAACCGTGCAGGTTCTCGCGGCTCTTCCCACCAACGCGCCCGTCCTGGTGATTTGCCCCGCTTCGATCAAGGGCGTCTGGGCGCGTGAGACGGCCCGGTGGCGTCCCAAGTATCGCATCGCGACGTTGTCGGGGCGTGGCTCCCATCGGTGGCCCGAACCCGGCGAGGTCCTGATCACGAACTACGACATCCTCCCTAAGCCGCCCGAGAAAGATCGCAGTGGCAAGGTCATTGCGGAGAACGACGCGGCCCTTCTCAAAAATGCGCCGAAGGATCTTATCCTCGTGGTCGATGAGGTTCACGCCTGCAAGGGCTCCAAGACGCGGCGTACCAAAGCGGTAAAATATATCAAGAACATGGCCGCGCGTATCTATGGTCTGACCGGCACGCCTCTTATCAACCGCCCTCCAGAGCTCTGGCAGGTGCTCGAGACGCTGGGCTTGGCTGAAGAAGCGTTCACGCATTTTGGGCGCTTCTATTGGATGATGGGCGGGGTCAAGAACCGCTACGGTACCGATTGGGAACAACCGAAGCCGGAAGTTGCCGGGTGCCTCAAGCGCGTCATGCTGCGGCGCCGTCGCGAAGAAGTGCTGCCAGATCTTCCGGTTAAGACTTTCCGAGAGGTTCGCGTTACGAAGCTCAAAGCCGGGCTCCGCAAGCGGCTCGATGAGGTTCTCAAGGAGTGGAAGGAGCGCGCCGGTATCATCGGCCCCGAAATGCCAAACGAGCTTCCGCCATTTCAGAAGATGAGCGCGGTTCGCGCGGAGCTTGCGGCGGCCAAGATCCCCACGCTGCTTGAACTCGTAGAGAATTACGAGGCCCAGGAAGAGCCACTGGTCGTCTTCTCAGCCCACCGCGCGCCGATCGACGCACTCAGCACACGTGAAGGCTGGGCACGCATCACCGGCGACGAGAGCCCCGAGGAGCGCACCCAGGTCGTGGCGGCCTTTCAGGCGGGAGACCTCCGGGGCGTGGCGCTCACGATCGGTGCTGGTCGGGAGGGCATCACGCTCACCCGGGGCGCCCACATGATTTTCGTGGATCGAGCCTGGCAGCCTGCATGGAATAGTCAAGCGGAGGACCGGATCTGCCGCATCGGCCAGACGCGGGGTTGTTTCTACACGATCTTAGTTGCAGACCACCCCTTAGATGAACGCCTAGAGGAACTGCTTCAGGAGAAACAGGGCATTACCGATGCGTCGATCGAGAAGGCCGCGGTACGGACGGCTCCCCGCACCCTCGCGGAGGTTCTAGACGGTTCCGACGAAGCCTCTAAGACCGCGGGGGAGCGCGCCCGCGCAGAGAGGGAACGGGCCCTCGCGGCTGGTGAGATCCAGAGCTGTCCGAAGTGCGGGACCGAGATCGAACTCCGGACCGCTGGCCCGAAGTCCAAAAACCAGGGGCGCCGCTACTTCGCGTGCCAACCCTGCGACTGGTTCATCTGGGAAGGCGAGAAGGAGCAGGAGCTTTTCGTGATCGAGAGGCTTCTTTCTGGAGGTTACGCACTGGAGTCCCAAGAGGGCGGCATCGCGTTCTACCTGATCCAGTGTCCCACGAAAGATAAATGGGCCGGTTGGACCTTCGTGCGCCTTCAGGTCGGACCCGAGTCATCGAGACTCGGTTCCGTCGATCCTGACGGCCGCGTCCGGGGCGCGTCGAATGTCCGTTCGATCCTTGAGCGTATCATCACGGACCCCAAGGAGGCGATGGCACGGTACGGCCGCGAGTTAGGATTCTGCGGGATGTGCGGTCTTGCCCTGACTAATGATGAATCGCGCGCTCTCGGGGTCGGACCGATCTGCGCGGGGAAGTTCCAGGAATTGGCGCTCTGATGTACGAGCGCAGCCGTCCCCGGACTCTTCTCAGGCCCACACCGCGCAACGGCCACGTGGTCGGGAACGGAGTCCACCACGCGGGGCGTTCGGAGGAGGACTGCGAGATCTGCAAGCGTAACCGGGCCAAGCGAGAGAGAAAGAAACGGAGACGGGAGGCAATGCGAGATGGGCGTCCTAGCGTTCGGCGAACGCGCACGCGGCGTGATCGAACCTCCGGTGCGTTGCCTCAACGGAAGGGGCGAAAAGAGAGACGAAACAAGGGACGTGATCCCAAGGAGCGAAAACTGATGAGCGACGAAAACAAATACAAGACCATCACGGTGAGTGAAGAGCTTTATCAGAAGCTGGACCGGCTCAGGCAGCGCAAGGTGAAACTCTTGGGCTTGAAGAACCTCTCGTGGAACGAGTTTCTCAACACCGTCGAGGATTCGATCCGCGAGAGTGTCAAGGACGGAACGAGCACCAAATAAGGAGGCCATCATGGCAGAGTCCCCGAACAAACCCGGAACCCAGACCCCACCCGCGCGCCCGTCCGCGCCGCCTAGGGGTACCTCGACGCCACCACCGGCGCCCCCGGTCCAGCGGCTTCCGGGGCCACCGCCGGCCAACGGCCCTCACGCGCTTGCGACCGCTCAGCCGCGCGAACCGAAGCCGCCTATCCCGGATCGTTACGTGAAGGCGGGTAACGAGCCTTTCGAGCAGGTTATCCAGGAGCACCTGGGCAAGCCGGTGGATCCTGCGATCGTGGAGATCACGCCCGACGGCCGAATCTACGTTCCGGCGGTCCACTTTCGGCGCGCGCTCAACGAGGCTTTCGGGCGAGGAGGCTGGGCTCTGATCCCCTGGAGCGACCGGATCATGAAGGGCTCCCACATGTACCGGGAGTACGCGCTTTACGGGCTCGGCAAGTTCGTTGGCGAAACGGTGGGGGAACAGGAATACATCGAGAAAAACAAGAGGTTCACCTACGGTGACGCGGCCGAGGGATGTGAGTCCAACGCGATCATGCGGTGCTCCAAGAAGCTCGATATTTACAGCGAGGTTTGGGATCCCGGCTGGCGGGACAAGTGGAAGAGGGAGCATGCCGTGTGTGTTCCGTGCCGAAAGGCCGGGGAAGCCCAGCAGAAGTACCTCTGGAAACGGAAGGATCGCGGCCGTCTCTATTCGAGCGGCTGGCGCGAGAGCGAAGGCGAAGATGGGCGGGGTGGCCAGCGGCCTCCCGCACAGGGCCAGCGGCCTCCCGCACAGGGCCAGCGGCCTCCCGCACAGGGCCAGCGGCCTCCCGCCAAGGGTGCAGCCCAGACGCCGCGAGGCCAGGCTCAACGACCTCCGGCCCGCAGCGCCAACACCACGCGGGATCCAAACTCGGCGCTCTACGCGCAGATCATGGCGAGTCTCAAGCGGGCGGCCCACAGCTCCAAGGAAGACGATGCCCGCAATCTTCTTGAGCAGCTCACGGGCAAGCGCAAGTGTCACGACTCGAAGCCCGAAGTTCTCAAGGCGTTGCTGTCGCCGCTCCTGAAGCTCGCCCGCGGGGAGGCCCGGGTAGAGCAGGCAGGCGACGTCACGATCATGATCGACGTTACGACGAGCGCCTACATCTGGCCGCCTGGGTACCAGCCGCCCGCGGATGATTCGGGACCGCAAGCGCCGCCCGACCAGGTGACTCCCCCACAGGAAGCGCCCCCGGCGGAGGACGGGCCGCCGCCTTTGGGTGACGAGGACGCCCCCTCGGCCGGGGGGGAATTCGGGTTCTAGCCATGGGACAGACGACGCCCCGGATTCGGAGTCTCTCACCGACCAAGATCGAGACAGCGATGAAGTGTCCGGAGCAGCTGAGGCTCCGGTATGCCGAGAGGATACCGGGGCCCAGTCTGGGCAGCCTGACGAGCGGCATCATTGTCCATGCGGTACTTGAATGGGCCTTGAAACGCAAACGTGAGGGGCAGCCGCTACCATCCGCCTTCGACGCCGATGACTACTTCATCAAGACGTGGAAGGCGAAGTTCGCTGCAGAGGAGGCCAAGGAGACCTTCTTCGGCTGGGAATGGCAGGAAGGGGACAACCTTGAACGGGCCTACGCGCAATGTCGCGCTCTGGTTCCGTTTGCTATGACGGAAATTCTGCCTGATCTCAAGCCGAAGTTGATCGAGGAGGACATCAAGATCGAGTTCGACAGCCCGGTGGGGTCTTTCCTGATTTGGGGCAAGCTCGATCTCATGGAAGACAGCGGCCTCGTGACGGACTGGAAGACGTCGCTCAAGGATCCATCGAAGAACCAGAAGAAGATGGGTATGGGGCTCATCTATTATACGTTCAAGGCTATCGAATACGGCGCACCCGAGATCGCGCCCGCGCGCAAGATCTTCCTGATTCGCGGCGCGCAACCGTCCGTAGAAGTTGTGAAGTACGATATTGGTCCGGGTCTTCGGGACTACTTTACTCGCGTCGCGGTCGAAGTCTGGAAGATGTGCTACGCCGATGCGTTCGTGCCAAACACCAGTTCGTGGATTTGCAGTCCGAAGTGGTGTAGCTTCTACGGTACCTGCCAAGGGGAACTCGAATGAAAATGAATCTAAAAGCCCGGCTCCTCAAGGGCTCCGCGGTTATCGGCAAGTTCTGGCGCGACGGCCAGCGGTGCAGTGCGGCTTGGGCGCCGTCATGCCCCGACGAACAGAAGACCAATTTCTGCAAGGCCAAGATGCGATGGGTTGAACTGGCCCTGCAGGACGGCCGCCAGATCGACGACACGCCCAACGGAATCCTGGCGACCGGGATGCTGGCCAGGGAGTTCGACGCGACCGGGATCACGATGACGATCGACAATCCGGATCACGGCCTGATCCGGGTTGGGCCGATTGGCGAACTCCTGATGAGCGATTTAGCGAAACTAAAAACGGCTCCCGAGTCCCTCGGCGGCTTTCTCAAACTTCTCAAAGCCTTCCCCACGGCTAAGGTGGTTCAGGTTGAGGCGCCTGACGGGGCGGTGCTCTCATGATCTGCAAATTGACCAAGGAAGAATCGGCTGTCGTGAATGCACTATCCGACCAGGCATTTGCGTTATTGTCCGGCGCCGTTGGATCGGCCAAGGGACTTATCGCGCTGACGTCGATTCCGGAATGTCACAAGGCGAACTCCATTCTCCATGCGGCGCTCAACGTGGCCCTGATCACGGCCCTCAACCACCGGATGACCCACGGTGAGATGAAACAGCACAACGGGTTGAACTCCCTCAGGACGGCTCCGGAAGAGATCAAGACCCTAATTGAGGACATTAACGAGATATTTGCTGACGTACTTCGGAACATCGATCCGGACCATGACTACCTGCTCAACTTGTTCAAGGTTGAAAAATCCGGGAAAGGCAAAGGTGACCAGGGTCAGACCGCATGATTGAGAAACAGGAGAGAGTCCTGGGAAGGGTTCGGCGTGCGGACGTGAATTATCGGCCAATCAAGCAATCCCACACGGAGCCAGGGATAGATCATCGTACGAATACGCGGTACTCAACGGCTAAGGAAAAGGAACTCGCCGCGCAGGCGCTGGTGGACCTTGAGCAGCAGCAGAACCGGATCATCCTGATACCGGCGCCCGACCCACATTTTGAGGGACACAAAATACGCGTGATTGAAAGCCGGAATCCCCAGTGGTATATCGAGTTTGGTGCCTCGTACTGGAAGGGTGACCGACAGTTCACGCTGAAACGTTCCCGGGTTGTCCAGGCCCTCCAGCGCGTGGTCAAAGGCCGGGTGCGTGGAAACGGACACGAACGAGAGGTATTGGAATGGCTGAAGAACAACTTGAAATCGACTCCGAACGCCTGAAGCATATCATCGACCGGCTTAGAAAGCGCGTGCCGGATGGTGAAGGCGTCGGATGTATTCTTTGTAAATGGATTCTCGATGATCTTCTGGATGACGGGAAACTTTCCGGAGCGATTCCGGATGCACATAACCAGCCAGTGTTCCCTCGCTCTGGTGAGTTAGCTCACCTGCAGCTTGAAGGGATACCATTCCAAGGGGGTGACCTATGAGAAAAAACGATCCGGCTGAAATCTTCCTCCCGGTTCTGTGTGCCACAGGGTGTAACTCCAAATGGTCAAAATGGTGTCGCGGGTGCAACTTGGTATTCTGTGCGTCCCATATCGACATGGATGTCCACCAGTGTAAGCGCTCGGATCTCAAGCGCGGAATAGGGGATTGCGGCTTGTCGGAAAAGCCCAAGAAGACCCGGAGACGGAGGTCGACGGCGCCCGCTCCGTGCGTGGCTCCCGACCTCCCGCTTGTTCCGCCCCCTAATGGAGAGGCACAGAATGGATGAACTCCTAGAGATGGCCCAAGAACTAGACGGGATGGACAAGTCCGTCAATTCGTGGGAGGCCCAGCTCCTCGAGGACACGCTCATAAAGCTCCGGGCTGGACAAACACTTACGCCTGGTCAAAAGGGTCAAGAAGCGAAGCTTCGGGAGATCTACGACAGGTACCTTGGGGAAGATTGTGAATCTACCGATGATTCCGATGCCGATACGTTCATGTAGGTTTGGCGTAGCCCTTTTGAGTTGAGATGGTAGGATACTCGGTCATGGATGAGGCTGAGAAATTGATGAAGGATGGCATGTGATGGACGGGGGAGAAAAAAAGGTCGAGATTAGGAAACAGGACTCGCATCGGGTCGTTCCGGCCGCACCCCACCAGGAGTTGCAGGGGTCGAAACCCGTCAAGGTGGCGAACCCACTCCTGGTGGCGCGCTCTGCACCGGTCCCAACGACCTGTGCCCAGTGCGGAGCTCCAGTCCATCGAACCCCGTCATCGATCCCTTTCAAGCAGGGCCCCCACCAAGGAGGATTCCTTTGCAGAGAGTGCTGGATCCTCGAATGGGCTGGGAGCCCTGAGATCGCTGCGGACGCTCCCACCCGCCAGTGGTTTGAGGAGGAGGCGCGAAGGATCAAGATACGACGCGCCGGCGGATCCTCAACGATCTACCAAGACGGCGTCAATACTGTGTATCTCACCCAGCGCGGAACGGTGCTCATAGACCTCGCACGGCTTCCCTTTGGAAGTCCCGACGAATACGACCCGGAGCGCTTCCGGGCCCTCATGCGGCTGTTCCAGGCCGTCGCCAAGAAGATGCCCGGGTTTGGCGCTGAGGAGAAGCCTCCGGTCGATAATCCGCCGAAGCCCTAGACCCTCCAATTTATTTTCGGTCACCCTCTTGACTTTCCCTGAGTTCACTGCGTATACTCAGGGTGTGAAGGGCCTAGCGATGAGGAGGGTTCAATGACCGAGCGCGCTACTGAGATATTCAACGGCGTCTACATCACCCACTCAGCGAGCCAGAATCGATTTCATGTGACATTGGGCCCGTTTGCCTGGGGAGAGCGGCTACGGCCGCGAAAGGGGAAGCATGATGAGCAAGCCTACACCGGAACAGATTAAGCAAGAGATCGAGACGCTCATGGAGATGAAGCCGAAGGTAAAGCGCTACTCGGGATTTGGAGACGACCATCATGCGGCTCTCGACGCCCAAGTTGACGTTCTCAAGAACGATCTGAACGCCGAGGATATCGACGGTCAGTACGAGGAAGAAGTGAGGTCGCAGGCCCACGACGCTCGGGCATGGCTTAATGGGGACTTTGAGCTCGATACGCTCTCCGAGGAATGGCAGAGCCTTGTCCAGGAGTGATTTCACAGATGTTGAGCGAGATTCGGAAATGGGGGTTGTGGTGGTACCGGTCTTGGAGGTATCTGACCGCAGCTGCATTTTCAGGAGTGATGGGCTCCTGCGTAGTGGAGGGTTTGGGTCTTGTTGGAACCCGCGGTGAGCCCATCATTATCGTCTTGGCTTTGATGGCAGGAACCGTTGGAGGTGCCTATTGGACACGGCATCTGCTCGACCGTGGAATCATTAAGTTGTAATACGCAGATGGACACTTCGATGCATTTAGAGAGACCAGCGCCCAAGGCACGACAAAGGAAGCGGGAATGTCTGTGGTGCCGAAACGGTTTTGACGTTTTAGAGGACGCCTCAGGTATCCGCTACCATGAGAAGCCGGGTGGTGTCCCGACGATTTGCGCCTCGTTTGGTCGTGGATTTAAGCGGAAGTCGTAGATGAACCCTTCTGCGCATTTGAGGAAAACATGAAAACTGAGGAACCGCAGCCTGGGCGAGAACTGGACGCGTTCGTCGCCGAGAAAGTGATGGGGTGGCAAAAGTTCTCCAACGAAGCTAACGCCAGTGGTGCGGATCGACCGTGGTTCACCATTGAATCCTTCGGAGTCTGTGTTCGCAGGAGCGGTAGACCCGGAATCGTTAGCCGCTCGTGGTCTCCTTCCACCGACAGAGGGGCGGCAGAAGAAGTGGAGAAGCAGCTTAATCGTGAAGGGTGGATGGTTATCGTGATTAACCACCATGATGGCAATCTAGCAGCTTGCATGATCGCGGATGGGATAGCGGCCTCTCATGGGCCTCAGGACACGTTCTTGCATCTTCACGAGTACGAGGGTCTTCATGCACAGTACCCAGGGATATTTGGTAAGCCCGTGAGGGTTTCTGCTGGCACGGCATCCCATGCAATCTGCCTTGCAGCCTACAAGTTACACCTAAAAACACACGAATGAACTCTTCTGTGCATTTGAGGAAGAACAATGGCCCAGATAATTAAGCAGCCTGACGGCCGGTATGCGGCATGGTCGAAGACCGTCTCTGATTTTACCGCCCTGGATGCTACGCCTGAGGAAATCATAGACCTTGAGGTTGAGGACTTTCGAGACAAGGTCACTAAGAGGGTCCACGAGGTCGTGGGGATGCTAGAAAGGGGCGAGAAGCCCTACTACCAGTTCACCAAGACCTGGGATGAAGCCTGTGCGTTCGCCCGTGAGGTCCACGGGGCAAAGTGGACGCCTGGGAACGGCAATGCGTAGAACAGGAGATTTGTGAAATGGACATGGACACCAGGATAGGAATGAAAAGCCCGCAGAGGGCACGCACTAATGCGCGCAAGGCCTGGGGAATCATGCGAAGCGGTCGCCTGCTTCCCGAGACGTTTGCGATCAAGCTGAGCGCCAAGCACTCGGCGAGGCGTGGCGACCAGGTTGTTCCTGTGGAAATTTGCGTAGTACACGAATGAATGCTTTTGTGCATTAGAACAAGGGATTGGTGAAATGAAAAACGAGGCCACGAAGGAGATCCGGAAGCCGCCGCTTGGATTGCAATCGCGCTGGAGTCATGAAGGCCGGCGC
>SDBS01001435.1_pt1 | contig 24149 bp, 20 predicted proteins | sample 2277091 | NCBI WGS metagenome assembly SDBS01 (sample SAMN10404972, study PRJNA504765) | marine sediment metagenome | isolation source: marine sediment core GS10_PC15, 163 cmbsf | place: Arctic Ocean: Southern Knipovich Ridge | collected 2010
TCCCCTACCCCTTGCCCTCCCAGTAGGCATCGCCCTCTTGCTCCATCTTGTTCAGGCGGGTGTAGTAGTCGGGGAACTCGTTGAGGTGGGCGAGGGCGATCTTCCCCGTGATGAGGGGGTCGTCGTTGGTGACATTCGTGTGGGGGTCGATCAGCCCGTGCTCCAGCTCGACGTCCATACCGGAGCGGAACTGCTCGATGTCGAACTTGCTCCAGTCGATTCCGAGCTGTTCGCCAATCTTCTTCGCCTCTTCGGCCGTGAATGTCTGTTTGGTCGTCACAGCGTCTCTCCTGAGAGAAATGGCTTCGGGGCCCCCTTCGGCAGCGGATCGAATGCATCCTTGTCGGGGAAGCGGCCATCGGGATCGACGGCGGGCCCGGCGAGAGGGGCTCTGGCACGCCAGGAGGGATTCGAACCCCCGACCCCCAGATCCGAAGGTCGCTCCCATGCTGGGAGCCCTGGCCCAACTCACAGAGTTGGGAAGTCTGGTGCTCTAGTCCCGTTCTAGACCCCTTTGGAGCAGTTCTGGATGTTTCCAGCACATAGTGCTCTTACCCTCTATTTCGGTCGAATCTGGTGACATCCAACGCTTCTAGCCGAGTCATAGAGCACCTGTCTGTTATGCTACACAACGAACGCTTGTAGGGTTTCACGTTCATTCAGAGGGGAGTAAGGTCCGATGGAGGATACAGCCCAAGCCGATTGTATGGCGGTCGCGAGATGTGGCTCTCATGACTTCTGCGTCGATGGTGGACATGTTCACTTGCTCCAAGGGCTATGGACTCATCGGATTAAGGCCATTCAAGACGTGCCTTTGGAGATGTAGATGGGAGTGCCCCCTCGGTTTTATCTCTGAAGGCAACTGTGACCTCTCACCAAGGTCCACCAGGAAGGTCGAGATCTCGTAGTGGTCGGGGGAATGGTGGTGCGAGGTGTTCTAGCCCCCCCCCATGCGCTCGTTGTGTCCAGATGTGTGGGGGGAATGGATGGAGGGCAGTCTGCACGTTTTCTGCTGTCTAAGCTCTGTCGTGCGGGTCGGTGGAAGTCCTCCGTGAGGCTATCTGACGTGCAACGGTCTAATTGAGCGCAATGGCACTCACGGAGCTACTTGCAGTCCTCCCATGGGATCTTCGATCGGTCTGCCTTTGGGGGTCTGATCTTTCGCCACCTGAGGGGTCTGGGCCTCTTCCTGAGCCCAAGGTTACCGTAAGTGGCGGAATCCATGTGCTGCCAGTCGGGCGGGTCATCTGATTCTGCCTCTGCTGGGCCGCTGTATTCCCGTATCAGGCGCATGTTCCGCTTGAGCTTCTTCCCCGAAGGGGTGAGGCGGTAGAGGGCTTCGACGAGGTCGCCGTCGTCGTACTCGATCTCGATGATATAGGGGTAGTTGCTGGGCTCCGGAGGAGTTGGCTGGGGAATGGGCTTCCCTTCGGCCTTGAGCTGCTTGATCTCCTCCCATTTGCTGTGCCAGAAGGTTTGCCCGCACTGCTCGCAGACAACGTCACCCGTATCCATACTCATGCAGTACTCTGGCTGAACGCTTGGGTGATTGCAGTACTTGCTCCCCCACTTCTTCCTCAGTTCTGCTGCATCTTTCAGCTGCATGGAAGCCTCCTTGTGCGTTTCCGGCTCACGTGCACTTCCTGAGCGTTCTTCTCCGGAGTCAAGCCATCTTCAGTGGTCCTATGCAAGGCGGGTCGTTATCGTGATCGGGCGGGTGGTTCCTCGAATTGGCTCCATCATCCTCTTCCACTGGCAGGTTCAGAGATCTCCTTAGGGTGAATCGCTTCCGTTCTATTAGCTGTCCCTGGCAATCGGCTCATCACCCATGTCTAGTACCATTGAGTGGAAATGCACGGTGAAGAACCTCTGGAAGGCTTTGAATGAGCGGTCCTTGGGCCAGTCGGTCTCATCCGTATGCCAAGCGTGCAGTTCCTCCTCGAAGATGGAGAGGTAGTTCTTCCTGAGCCAGGCCTCAGGCCCGAAGTCCATCTCTGGGATAAGGTAGACCGAGCTTGCGTCGTCTCTCATCTCGGAGAGGACCAGTTTCGGACCACCCCCGGGGCAGTTGTTGGCCCAATCCACGTAGACCTGAGTCGCCTCCAATACCAAAGCAGAGCGGTTCACCATGGGCAGGTCGGCACCACCGCCATGTTCCTTGCTTCTACCCATCGGTTGGGACACTCTCCATCCGGGTCACTCTTGCTCCACCATGCCCCCGAAGATGGCTGCCTTCTCCGCAGACAAACTAGACGGAACTGCCTGCACCTCCTACAACCGATTCGTATGCCTGCTTGATGAGTGACAGGGCGTAACCGACGTCGCCTCCTGGTGAGAGGCGGAACCCCGCAGAACCCTCTGGCCGCCAGTACACCTTGTACTCCCTGATGCCAATGCTGCCTGCACGGCCATCAAGTTGATCAGGCCTGATATCGAGCTTTACTGTCAGGAATCGCTCCCGGACATCGACGAAGCAAAATATGCATCTGCACCCAATGGCCTTGTACGAGCTATAGCCAATGGTGAATCTCTCCTTGATGTCCCCCGCATCTGTCAGCCCCAGTATCCGGGGTCGGAGTTGGTTGAACAGCGTCTTGATGTCGGTAGGCTTCCCAAGTAGCAGTTGTGCTACGCCGTCTCTAGCCCCTTGGTTATCCGCCTTCATGTCAGTGTCTTCCTCTCTGCGGTCGGTCGCCCGGAACAATGACCTGCCCAGCGTAGTGATGGACGACTCCAATGACACAGGTTGGCAAACGGTGGCCGCTGAGGACGTCACCTGCGGTAGATAATGTACGGCTTTCCGCCACTGATGGTACAGAAGCCTGCCGCCACCAGTAGGGGTAGCACATAGCTCATAACCTGTGGTGATTCGTGGTAGCTGAGTGCCAGCGTCTCACCGATCGAGTCTGCCACCAGCGGACTCCGATTTGCACCCATCCGAACAGGACTTCGCCTCGTGATCTCATCTCGGATGACCTGGATGATCTCGGGGCTGATCTTCTTTCTGCCTCCGGACTTGAAGAATACGGTGATGCCAGTTGCCAGCGTGCCGCAGTATTCGAACTCCTTCCCCATCACAGTTCTTGCGAATGCCATGACTTGATCCTTTTCTCCCTGCTTGGTGGGGACGTACCTAGGTCCGGTCGGCACGGCCCCCTTTCCGAGCAGGAGTTCCAGCTGGATAGCCAGGGCCTCGGCCCACTAGATGAATGACCAGAGGTCTTCCCTCAGCAGGCAGAAGCTGGAGCCGGAATCGTCCCTGGAGTGTGCCTGCCAGCTTCCTTCTCCCGCTGGCGTCAGACCCCAGCGAACAGGCGCACGATGTCCTCTGATATCCGTTCGTTCTCTCGTTCGTCGAGATCGAACCGGTCGAAGATCCAGTTGATGGCAACGAAGTGTTGGTTCAGGAAATCTTGAAGGTCCCCTTGGTCAAGTTGCACTAGCGTGGGGGTCACTCGAGTGTAGCGGCACAGGCAGAAGGCCAGCAAGCGGATGGGGCTGTGTTCGACCCTCTTCTCGAGGAAGTAGAACCAGAATGGGAACTGACCGTCGAGGAGACGCATGAAGTCTCGGACCTCCTCGATTTCGAACAGCTCCTTGGGACTGTCGTCGTAGCCAGCCACTCCCCAGTCGACTCGATCCCTGAATCTTAGCACTCGCTCCTTCGTGGAGAGCAGAGTCTGCAGCACTTCCAGGGGTCCGCTGATATCACAGCGCAGGATCTCGTCTCGTGACGCCACAACGGCAAGCCCGTCAGTTCCGGCTTCGTCGGAGAAGTCACCCATCTCAGTAGCACCTCCCATCGCTTGCAGGGATCAGTCGAGGCATCGAGCCCGACGCCTTCGAGCATCAATCTTCGATGATCCGTTCGTTTGTCGGCGTCGTCATCTTCTGGCAGTAGTCAACCGCTTCGGGTACTGTGACTGGCCTAACGCCGATAGCCTTCAGGCGGGAGTTGTCTGGGGAATCGAAGGTAAGGACTGTTTTGCCCCACCCAAGTACCCTCTGAGCGAAGGACTCAGTCTTCCCGCCAGGTGAAGCGTATGAGATGAAGATGGTTTGGGCAATGGCGGCTACGACTTCGTTGCGGCGAGAGGCGAGTTCGGCTGTCATTCTCTGCTGCTTCTGCTGGAAGGGCGACAAGATCAGCAGTCGTCCCGACTCCAGATGCCCGATCAGTTCGGAAGGTATTCTTCTCCAAATTGATCTCGCCGGGCAGACGATCACTGGCTGCTTCCCTCGGAGCAGCAGCCTAAGGCACTCCCTCTCCATGGGTGAGTGGAAGCCTCCGATAACGGTGACGCCAGCGTCTCTCAGGGCACAGGCCAGGTCGTAGGTCTGGAGGATGAGGCTGCCGGGACACTTCACGGAGCAGAAGAGGGCAAGCACCGGGCCCTGGAGCAGCGCCGGACTCCCGAGCGTAGTGAGGCGTGCTGGTGCCGCATCGCCGAGGGCAGTTGCCAGGGACTGCGGGTACCAGTCGTGCTGCCGGCCCATATCGTGGGACTCTAGCAGCCCGCCCCCTATTGCCATCGTCAGGCCCCGTTCCCCTCGCTGCCGCACCGTGGCCGATACCTCCCGCCCGAGTTGATGAGGGCAGCAATCTCGTCTTTAGCTAAGCCGAAGTGATCCATCAGGATGGCATCCACGTGGCGGAAGACCTCTGCCTCTTTCTTCACACGCCTGGGCTCGGCCTGGAACATCGCCTTAATCTGCTCCGGAATGGACTTCTCGCCGGCATGGACGTTGATGGACAGAACCCTGTCGACGTAGTCCAGCACCCCCAATGCCTCGTCCCTGGTACAGCCCAGACCAGCCAGCACCAGAAGATCGCTGCGCCGTGTGATCTCAGGTAGCCGCTGGTAGTTGAAATTGCCGACGTACCTTCCGGCGTTCTTCTTGAAGACCAGTGCCTCGAACCTACGTGAGTGCAGGAGTTCGCCGAGCTTCGTCAGGGCACCGGTGTTGGCGGCCTCAAGGCTGTTCATGCAGCCCAAGAAGCTACGGACGACCCAACTCGTAACATGGAAGCCATCTCCCCTAACGAGCCAGTACCACAGGTAGAATTCTCCTGATAGCATAGACAGGGCTTGTCCAGCTTCGCTCTCAGTGGCCAGCTGGATGTAGCCTATCTGCGTCGGTTCAACAGGGCGTAGTCCATTCTCGCTAAGGCATGGCGGCTCGGCGAGGAACGCCGAGACGAAGTTGCGGGCTCCGCCTGAGAATCCAATAAAAGCACCCGGCCTGCGACTGACTCGGGGAGGCGGAGGCGTAGCTCCCAACCCGCTGATTCTCCTGAGCAGCGCGAGTTGATGGGCTGTACCACATCTCGGTATCCCGAACTCGCTGACGTCGAGATCACCGAGACTTGTATAGGTGATCCTTTGCGTGAGTACCGGTCGGTACTCCGAGCGCCAGCGATACATGGGGCTGGCAAAGGTCCGAGAAGAAGTCGAAGGTGCACCTAGCCAGATAGTGCACCGCTGACTCACGCCAGCAAAGACGGAGGCCGGGATGTTGTCGTAGGATGAGAACCAGGCCATAGCCCTGTGACACAGCTCCTGACGAAGCTCGCTGTAGTCGTCGCTGAAGGTCACCGAGAGAGGCACTATCATGCCATGCCGACCCTCCGGACTAGTCAAGCGCTGGACCTGCAAGAGCATGTGCGCATAGATGTCAGGAAACGCAAGTCCAGAGGGATCGGTGAAGGTGTAGTCGATCTTGGATCTCGACACATAGGGAGGGTTGCCGACGGTAGCTGCGAATCCGCCTTCCTTCATCACGCCGTAGAACTCAGTAAACCAATGGAACGGTCTGTGTGAGCCGAGCCATCTCTCGTACTGCTTCGTCTTCCTCGGGTCAACGCCATACTGCGCAGCCAGATACTGATTCAGTTGCTCTCTCAGCGACTGGAGGCGCTGACTCAGTTCGGCCTTCGCCTCTGAGAACTCGGCCGTGTCCATCTGCTCCCGAAGCTGCATCAATCGGAAGGTGAGAAACGCCCGGTCAGCAATCTCTGCCTGCTCTTCAATGAAGCGCACGCCCTCCTCTTCCTCCTCGGAGAGCATCCGGACCTGCGTGGCCTTGTCCCTTGCAGCGAATCTGGCTCCGGCCTCAACATCCTCCCTCCTCAAATAGCCTACGAGCGTGTTCCCTGACCGGATGTTGAAGTCGATGTCCGGCAGCGGTTCGATTCTTGCCGAGTCATCGACTTGCGCCACCAGCTTGAGGAAGAGTCATAGCTTGCAGATCTCGACTGCTTCCTCCATGATGTCCACACCGTAGAGGTTGCTGATGATGATGGACTTCAGCACGAAGTACCGGTGGTTTGAGTGCCGGTCTACCCGTGCAAGTATCTTCTTGAAGTCGGCGAAGCGCTCAGACGAATGCCCGTTGCCCGGCTGTCCGTCGTCCTCCACGAAGGCAGCCATCCGCTGTAGACACGCCTCGTAGAGGAGTTCAAGGATATTGAGGGCAGCGAAGAGGAAGGCGCCCGAGCCGCAGGCGGGGTCGAGGATGCTGATGCCAGGCTCGAAGTCCTCGTTCGACTTCTCGGGGATGCGACCGGCTATGCCACGCCAGAAGGCTCTTAAGAGGTCCGGGTCTTCACAGCTCTCGATCACGTCCTGAGCAAACTGCTGAAGATAAATGTTACATGTGATGAGGTCATTAGTGTTGTGGATCTTCCCATCGGCAATCCTGGCCCTCAGCTGGTCGTGGTATTGCCGCCGTGACACTACTGCGGCCCAGGTCTCAGTGGGGAGAGCATGGTCACTTGACGCAGGCTGGTTCCACACACCTCGTTTCGTGATATCGTCGAGGCCAACTGCAACTTCAGGGGGCAGAGGCAGCTCAAGGCCCTTCCTCACTGCCTCGTGGATGTACTTGTCTGGGTTCTCTTGAAGCATCCGCCACACTGGTCCGTCTCTCCTGAAGGCTCTTCGGGACCTTTTACGGGCGACGTCCAAGAGATAGGGGATGACTGTGTTCTCGCTGATGTACCCGGTGATATCCTCCCTGGTGTAATAGGCTCCCTTCGCTTTCTGTTCGCCCGGCTGGATTGCGTTGATGTACTTCTCGAAGATGTAACCTAGGACATCAGGGTTAATCTCGTTGTCATCCCGAAGCGGGTGCTCATCCAGGTGCCAGCGGTAGGCATCGAAGAAGTCGAAGATGCGCTCGAAAGCAACGTCGGGTACTGCTATTGGCCGACCCCGTGCCTCGGCCTCAAGCTCGAGCCTGTGCTTCATGAAGATCCCACCGTTGAGGTACGGCACGTCCCCCAGCAGTGTTTTCATCTCTGGGGAACGGTCATCGGCCGGCTTGGAGAACCCCTCGAAGAAGAGCGGACAGAGGAATTCGCTGTAGAAGGCATCTCTATCCCGGAGCTTGCTCTCGGTGAGCCTTGTCCGAAGGTAATCTCGATCGCCGTTGAGGAACTGCTTCTTCTGGATGAAGTAGATGAACATGAGACGATTGAGAATGACTGATACGTACCAGCGAATGTCTGGCTCGTCTGGGATGCCGTTGACAAACTTCAGGAAATCCTGGTGCTCCTTTCTGAACCGATCATAGAAGCGCTTTGTTACCCGCTCTGCGAAGAGTCCTCGTTGGACGTGTCCGAGCACACCGACGATGGTCAGATGCTCTTCCTCCTCGAGAGTGAAGACCAGGTACTGAAGCTTCTGCAGGAGTGCCTCACCGGACTGCGTGGTGTAGTAGGCGTGCTCCCTGCACTGGCTCGGTTTGCCGGGCTCCTTGCGAACCCACTGCCAGATCTGCGTCGTTCTGGAGGCATCGGTGTACACTATGAGGTGCTCACGAACTGACTTGGTGACTTGGGTGTGGATCCTCCGACGTGTCGGATAGTCAGGCATACTGTCGCCGGAGGCCGAGCACTCAAAGGCGACTAACCCCCTCTTTTCGGCGATAGCCTGGAGCGCCAAAGGCTGATCATCCACAGAGACGGTGAGCGTCTGTGTGAGTCGATCCCAACCGAGCTCCTCGACGAACAATGTCTCCAGATCGAAGTTCTTGAGAAGTGGACGACAGCGCTGTCGGTTGAGCGGCATTGCCTAGCGAGCCTCCTGGGGAGGAACAAGACCGAGGGAGCAGATGATCTGCGGCTCCCGTTCCTCGGTCTCTCTTTCCGGTACACATAGCCTATCCTCGTCCCGCAGGGCGAGCACAAGCTCGGCCAGGGCCTCGTCTGAGATGGCGGCCCGGAGCTGTCGATTCAGAGCATCCTTAGCTGACTCCCGAAGGGGATGATCGTAGATCTCCTGAATCGCTCGTTCCAGCTCGGGCGATTCCCACACCGTCCCCTTGATGCGCTCAGCATGGTTGACGAGTCGCTCATAGGTACGGAACCGAGCACCCGACGGACGACCGAGTTGACCACCAGTCTTTGTCTGCTCACTTGCGATCAGCTCCAACCCCTGTCTGACGAGGGCATGGTGGTTCTCGGCTCGGGGTACCGCAGGGGTGTCTGGTCGGCACTCCGCTGTGCGGAGCACCTCGACCGGCGACTCGGTAACGCTGTTCCCATCTTCGTCTATCCAGGCGAGAGCATCGTTGTCGTCTGCGGTCCGGAGGTAGACGAGTACGCCGGATGGAGAATCGTCGTCCGGCGAATGGGAGCGGGCCGAGTACACGACCGGGGGGAGCTCAGAGACGGTCTTCTCCAGCGATGGATCAGCGGCGATAGCATTCTGCCAGATCTGGTAAGCACGGGAGCCAAGATCGACCTCTGCATCGTCCGAGTCGTCGAGCAGGCCTGCCTTCTCGTGATAGAGACTAACAAGTACCTGCTTATCATCATCTTCGAAGAAAGCCTCATCTGTGCCCACAACCTCGGCATTCTCTTGTAGTCGGCTTCGAAGTCTGGCCCGAAGACTAATGATGTGCTCTACGCCTTTAGCGGGCAGGAAGTAGTAGCATAGGATCTCCTCGGCCTGCTGGCCGATGCGGTCAACACGTCCTGCCCGCTGGGTCAACCTGATGAGCGCCCAGGGCAGATCGAAGTTGACCACGATGTACGCGTCGTGGAGGTTTAGGCCCTCGCTGAGGATGTCTGTAGCTACCAGGACCCGCAGTTCGTTGTCGGGACGGGGTCGTTCATTCCCCTCGGGGCTGAACCGCCAGGCGTACTCAGTCGGGTTCTTCGTGTCACCGGTGACGCCGGCGAAGTCACTGAGCCCTCTCCGCTCGAGCTCCTGTTTGAGGTACTTCACTGTGTCGGCGAACTGGGTGAAGACTACGACTTTCTCCTCTGGGTGGGTCTTGGTGAGCAGTTCCTCAAGAGCATTGAGCTTGGCATCTCGAGTAGGGTCCCACTCGCCGCAGTCTGTCAGTATCGAAAGGAGGGCATCGGCATCACGCTTCAGCGCCTCGGAAAGGCCCGGGATGAAGAGCGGCGGCCGGAGCCACTTGAGCCGACGTCGGTACTTGCCAGCATACTCGGTCTCGTATATCTCGGCTGCTCTGCGGCGGAACTCCTCAGGGCTACGTAGAGTGAGGGCAGCGGTCACGACGTCGTCGCCTTCGTCTTCTTCCTCGAACAGCTCGATGTCCTCATCTTTCACGCCAGGGTCAAGCATCTCAGCATCCTGGGTTCCAATGGGAAGCTCGAGCTCATTCTCAATGGCGTGCAGGAAGATGTAGTTCCTGAGGATATGCCGCTCCAGAGACTGGATGAAGGCGTTCCCGCTACTCTCCAGTCGCTTGAACAAGTTGGTCCGGCAGAATCCGATCAGGCGCCTTCCGGCACGTTGCAGGTTCCGGATCTCGTTGGCCTCAGTTTGAGTGGGGGGATGGTCAGGGGAGGGACTCACATAGTTCCCAAGACCGTACCGGGGCAGCTGCAAGCGATTGATGGTGTCAACGACGGAAGGAGCATAGAGCCGAGCATACTGGTCGTTCCCGTCGGCCTCATCCACCTTGAAGGGCACCTTCCGGGGTACTCGGTCGGGGAAGTAGGATCGCCTTCCGTCCTCAAGCACGAGGAATTGCCGGCCGTTCGCCGGATCGGTCTGGGCGTAGTTGTCCTTGATGAAGCTACGGGTGCGCCTCACCATATAGAGGCGCATAAGGTCCCGCCAGTCGTCGGGATGTTGGCTCTTCTCGAAGGCGGAAAGCGTATTGGGTTTGCACTGGTGGAGGCGCTCAAATTCGACGGGGCCCATCTCCCGCAGTAGCCTCTCGGGTCGGATGCCCAGACTCTGATCCTCTGGGATGAAAAGGCGGAGTTGGCTAGAAAGGTCCTGATAGGTCTTGTTGTAGGGCGTCGCCGACAGCAGGATCACCTTGCTCTCGTTCCCGGCAACGTACTCCCGGATCGCCCGGAATCTCTTGCCCTCCCGGTTGCGAAGGTTGTGGCTCTCGTCTACAATCACGATGCGGTAGCGGCGGAGGTCAGGGAGCACACGCTGCACACGTGACACAGATAGCACCTCGGCCCCCCTGAGTCGGTACCGATGGACGTAATCCTTCCACATCGAGACGAGGTTCTTCGGGCAGATGATGAGCGTCTCGAGCCCCGTTTCCTCGAGGATGCTTGCCACAGCTGTCGCCATCAGTGTCTTGCCGAGGCCGACGACGTCACCGATCAGCACTCCACCCCTCTTGTTGAGGTGGTGGGCAGCTATCTTCACCGCTGCTACCTGGAACTGGAAGAGCCGCTCCCCAAATTCCCGTGGGATGCGGAACTCGGCCAGCCCCGTCCTGGCTTCTGCTGAGAGATGGTAGGCGATCTTCAGGTAGATATGGTAGGGAGGGATCAGCTCTTCACGTGCCCAGCTCTCCTCGATGATCTGCGCAAGCTCATCGGAGATGTCAATGCACCAGCGGTCGCTCCATCGGTTCTCAAACCACTGGGCAAGCTTGTCGCAGGCGTCCCTATCCATCACGTCGACGTTGAGCTCACCCTGATGCGACAGTCCAGCGAAGGTCAGGTTGCTGCTCCCGACGTAGCCGACTGTCGGGTTGATGGGGTCCGGGCGGAAGAGCAGGTACAGCTTGGCGTGAAGTGAGTGCCGTAGGTAGAGCTTGACGATGACCTTCCTCGCCCGGATCTGGGCCGCCAGTTTGCGAAGGCCATGCTCATCCTCGTTGTTTGGTGCGCCGACAACGAGCTGTTCACGGAACCGTCGGGCGACCTCAGTCTTATAACGAATGACTCTCTTCTGGTCGAGGGCCTCACCTGTGTCGCTAAGCCGGAGAGCGGCACGCAAGTCGTCGTCGGGCAACCTCTGCATTCCCACAAGTAGTCGACAACAGTGACCCTCGCCTCCGCTCCACCGCTCTACATAGGAATCTAGCTGCTTCCATCCACGAAGGTTGAAGTAGCCCACGCAGAAGTCGGCCCGCTCAGACAGCTCCAGTGTCTGCTGAAGGGCCGGGAGGAGAGAGGCATCGATGTTGTCGAAGATCTGCGGCATGTTGACCCCCCATTCATCGCCCACGACGAGGGCAAGAGCCCGGTTGCGGGATAGACTACGTCGGGTCCCTTTGGCCAAGGTAGCTTCTACTTCCGACCGGTAGACACCTTGCGGGCATAGGGCGGAGCACTCGAACTGACATGCCCCGCCCTGGGGACTCTCACTACGCAGCAGCCTGCCTCATGTTGGCAATAAGCCTGGAGGCACCGGCTCTGGTCCTGACCATCCTGAGCAGCTCCTCGATCTCCTTTTCGGTGAGGTTGCTCTTCATGCCGAGTTGCCAGAGGTAGCTGATCTGCTTGTCGGTGGGAGGGAGCTCACCCTTTCCGTTGCCGTTTCCTGACGATCCCGAGTCATTGGTCCTTTGGGATGGGGAGGGTTCGTCTTTCCCATTGGAGAGAGTTGGGGAGGGTGAAGCCCCCGCAGATTCAGGAGTGTGCTTGGCAGGAGAGGTGGCCTCAGAGAATTCAACGTCGGAGTAGAGATCGAAAAGCTCCAGGAGGTCGAGGACCAGTCGGTCTATGGCCCGCTTGAAGGCCATGATGGTGGGGTATCTGGCGGCGACTGTGTTGGGGGTGAGGTTACTGGAATCTGACTCGCCGATGGCGAATGCCCTGCGTCCCTCTGGGTTGGTGCCGCTCGCCAAGAAGGCAATACGAACTCCACTGCTTCCAAGGGACATCACGATTGGCTCCACCTTCTCCACGGTGATTCCAGCCTTAACCATCAGCCGCCTGACACCATCGTGGGTGATGATGTCCTTGTCACACCCGGACTTGCGCCAGATGTCAGACTCCGGGATGGTGTACTGCTCTCCGTTGACGTTCACGATGTGCTTGCTCATCTTCATTCCTTTCCTTTGGTTGCTACCAGCCAAGAGAAAGGGGAGCCAACCCGTAATGGGCCGACTCCCTCAGATGATGGCCGGTGAAGCCGGATAGCTCTCCGGCTCACTGCGTATTCAGTTGTGACTCAGGTACGAGGGTGACTGCGTCGGCGCTGGCTCGTAGCATCACCTCCTTTCTACAGGCTAGGGGCATCTGTAGTACGGCTCGACAATGATTGGAGGACTGCCCACGGCTGCTGGAGTTCATCGTGCCTGGCAGATTGAGCGGTCTCTTGAAAACCTCGTTCCCAGCATGTAGACTGTGGCTGGTGCGGTGCCGTAATCGAGTGCGTCAGTGCCACTCTCATGTGATGCCCAGGAGGGGAGCCATGGCCAACGAAGACGTGCCGGTTGACCGGCCTGGTGTCAACTGGAACAGGCGGATGTTCATCACCGGGCTCTTCGCTCTCTGCGTCTCGCTAGTCGGCCTCTGGGCCGTGTGGTCGCAGTTGAAGCACGCTACCAAGGCTACTGAAGCCCTAGTCATCCAATCGCTGACCACCCAGTCAATCGATCTCCTCTCAGCGGCAATGGAGCAACCTGGTGCGACCAGGCTCCTGTTCCCAGTGTTGGACCCACCATCGTCGACCCCGACTCCCGATGATAGGTCGAAACCGACTCCCAATGATGGGTTGAGGGCAGAGCTACTGGCCAGAAGTCTGCTCTGCCACTTCGAGGCGGTTCTGGGCCAGGAACACCTGATGTCAGATGAGCAACGGGACAGCTTCAGAGCGATGATGTCCCTTCTGTTTGCTATATCGCCCATGCTGCATGTGATAGTCGAGGACAAGAACAACCCGCCCGACCTGTACAGTCCTCGGCTGCACCAGATTGCGCAGGAGAATCCAGCGGCTCCCGTGCCCACAGGCGACATCACTCGCACGCCCGACTCGCCATCGGTGGGTAGCTCTGGCCGAGAGGCGGGATCCCCTGAATAGCCGTTGCCAGCCGAATGTGGATAGCGTTGCGATCTCTCCGTCGACTCCCTGGTCTGCCCTCGGAGCAGATAGTGTCAGAGTGATCTGCTGCATCGAAGTTCCAGTATAGTGGCAGCATTCTCCGTCTTCGGAGCCTATGCGGCTGGGTCAGCAAGCTAGGCGTCTGCCCCATCGATGACGTAGTCTGCTGCCTTCTGTGCTGCTGAGGCTGCATGGATCAGTAACCTTCGATCCTGAGAGAGTCGACTCCACCAGGTCGAGACATAGGCGGCGCTGTTGTCGATGGTGCGATTCTCAAGGCCGGCGTGACCGCAGAGGAATGCGGCTGCCATCTCGGCTGTGAGCTCCTCTTTGGAGTAGTTGGTGGTTCCGAAGGGGCAAGCGTCGGAAACAGTGGATCGATTGAGCCTGGTGGGATGACCTGTGCTGTGAGCCAGCTCGTGGAAGAGGGTGCTGTAGTAGGCCTCGCCCCCATCGAAGTCTGTGAGAGCGGGGATGGCCACTAGGTCAAGCGATGGATGGTAGGCCGCCTGCAATGATCGGTGCTGGATCTGGGGTGGCTTGGCCATTCCCTCCACAACGGCCTCAGCGGCGGCGATGGGTTCTGCTGTGGATGGTTTTCCAATGGGAAGATGATGGGAGATTCCCTGGCATTGCTCTGAGTTGAACACGATGTAGTAGCGCAGCAGGGGGATTCGCTTAGCGTCCTTGTCGGTGTGCTCCTCTTCCTCGTCCTCACTTCTGTCGAGCCACTTCCAGAAGCAGACGGGGCTACCATGCTCTCCTCTGCGGACGTGACCTCCGAGCTCCTTGATCTGTCGATACGTCGCCCACCAGGGGGAGGGGAAGGTGCTGCAGGCGAGCACGAAGACATTGACTCCCCTATAGGGCTTCCTGGTCACGAGGTTCGTAGGAGGTTGGCTCGTCCAGGGCTGATGCCAGGGGACCGTTCCCTTCTCCAGTGCGGCGAGGATACGGCTGGTGATGGTCTCGTAGGCGTCACGGCGGGTAAGGCGTGTAGCGGTCATGGTACGTCTCCTTTCTAGCCCCTCTGGGCCAAAGAAATAGAGTCGATCCCAATGGGATCGACTCATGTAGACCGGCGACGCCGGTTACGCTACGTGTTCAGTTGCCGGAGAAGTACACCGGACTACAAGTGGCTGTCGTTGGGTGCGTCCGACGGACCTCAGTGGAGCCGACATCGACTTTCGTGCGCCAGGCGCTGAGAAATGCAGAGCTACGCGCGCCTCCGTGCTGTAGGGTGCCTCTGGGTCGGCGCCAGCAAGAGGCAAGGGCATCATGCATGATGGTGTGACACCTAGGACGTGTGCCAGGCCCGGTCAGAGACAGGCGGCGACTCCCCTATCCGGTTGCTGCAAGAAGTGCGAGCACCGTCCTGTAGTAGCCAGGAACGTGACGCCTGACAACGTCCACCACGAAAGCAGGTGATGGCTGCTTGGTGGGATAAGACTGCCGGATGATAATCAGCAGAGATAGTGTCGGGGCGCAGCTAGGACGCCATAGGAGTTTCTGAAGAGCCGGCGAGTCTCTGAGGAGGCAACATGAGCGGATACCTTTGGAGCGAGACGCATCAGGTCGGGGCCGCCAGGCGGCAGTTGAGCTTGGTGCATCATCTGGCTCTAATCCTTCCGTGTATCGGACTTCTCTTATCGGCGATCGCGGGTGAGGCCGCTGTCCCGGAGATTCCGCAACTATCCATAATGAGGGAGCGGTACGTGCTACACGACGGCCGCGTTCGGTACTACCAGTGGGTGTGGGTCGAAGCGAGGGACGCAGATGGTGGTGCCGATCTACTGGAGTCCATTACGATAACCGATCCCAGTGGCAGAACGCGCACTATCCGGCCTGGAGACAACCAGGACATGCTTTGGGGCATCCCAGAGTACGACCAAGGCCCCTCCGAGAGATGGTTTTGGGATCCCAAAACCTACAACGAGGGAGCAGCGTGGGCAGAATGGCTTGACGCCTCGAGGTTAATAGCGCCCCCTCCTGGAGTCTACGTCGTGGCCGTCCGTGACGTGCTGGGGGCTGTCACTGAGTTCAGGACGGGCTGGGCACCTCCGGTACCCGACCTCGGTCCCGCCCTGCTGACGCCGGCGCCCGGGTCTTTTGTCTCCAATACAGTACCCCTCCTCTCCTGGACACTCCCCTTCTCTCCGACGGGCGACGAGGTGAGTAGTCGTGCCTATCTATGGGAGGGCGAATGGGTAGGAAGCCCTAACTTCTGGCGGGGAGGCACCTGTCTCCTCGACCCTCCCAATCGGCTAGCGACCTCGTTCTCCTACAACTTCAACGCCGGCGACCCTCAGTGTAGCCACTTGGTTTCGCAGTCGGAACTCAGCCGTGGTCGAGAGCACACGTGGGGAGTCTTGGTCAACCGACTTGAGGTAGAGGGCAGTGAAGGCTCCTTCCCCCCTTGTCAGTGCATCTACACCACTAGTGCCACCTACGCGAGGTTCTATGTATCGGACGGTGACAGTATCCCGGTCAGCCCCTATCCCTCCCGTGACGAGTGGAATGGTTGGTATCCTCACCGGGGGCAACTACACGCTCATAGAGAGTCAGATGCAGCCTCCCACGTGCATCCAGGTTCAGACGAACGTCTGCTGGAGAAGTATGCGAGCAAGGGATATGGCTTCCTCGCAATCACCGAACACCAGATGACCCCGAACAAGAAGTTCGACGATAGCACCTGGTCCGAAGTCTTCATAGACCCTGGTGTCGACGGCATCGTGTCTATGGTCGGATCCGCGGAAGACTCGGCGACCGAGAGTCACATAGTCGCAGTCGGCTTCGACTCCAGAATCGATCGCAGTCTCCTGGGCTCGGGCAACACCCTCAATGACCGTGCAGACCGCCTCACGAACATCACTGAAGCTGGCGGCCTTGCCTTCATCGCCCATCCCAACGAAGACAGATACCCCTGGGATCATGATACGCTGAAGTCGCTTCTTGGCCTCTACGATGGCCTGGAAATCTGGAACCGGGGAGTGTTTCAGTTTGGTTTTGACCAGGCGTACGCGGTCGATGCGTGGGATAACCTGCTGAAGTCGGAGGATCCCAGGGCACGGCTTGTGTTCGCAATGGCCGGTGACGACTACCACCCGGACTCGGTGGCGAGCTGGTTCTTCGACGGGGGCTCTGTCGTCGCCTGGACGCAATCTGACACACCCGATGCCTCGGACATAGAGGCCTCCCTTCGCTATGGCACCTTCTACGCTAGCCAGATGGAAAAAGCTCCCCTGATAGGAACTCGTGAACCAGAGGTACTCGCCTGCTGGGCGGACCCCAGTACACAGCGGATCTATGTCAGGCTCTCTGAGCCACATGACGTGTACTTCATCCGTGGGCGAGACGCTCGACGCCCAGTGGCTAGGACTCCAGATGACCAGGGCGACGGCACGTATGTGGCATCGGCACCCTATCATTCCGACGACGGCTACGTGAGGGTCGAGGTTGTGGATGACTCGGGGTGGACGTCATGGCTCCAGCCCATCTGGATCGATCATTACCAGACCGTCTCCCAGGCCATCGGAGCGGGGTCTGGTGCCTTCTCTGTTGCCGGCATTTCACTACTGGAGATGGATGGGGCAGAGCTGGCGATGGCTACGCCCCAGGGCGGTGTGGCCACGGTGACCGGCTCTCTCGTGGCGGGAGAAGACCGACCGTCCGCGCCTCCCGTGGGGTATTGCTCATTCTGCTATCAGTTCACACCTGCGGTGAGCCTTGGGGGGAGCAACTCGCTCACCATCTCCTATTTCGCCGACAGAGTGCGTGGCTTCCATGCCGCCAACCTGGCCATTTACCGGTACGATGCGGCGGGCGAACAGTGGCTGCGTCTGCCTACCATAGTCGATGAGAACTCCTCGACTGTCACAGCGTCAATCAACCGCCTCGGGATCTACACGGTGAGCGCTGAGGTACCGGTGGACAGTGCCGAGCCGACGGTGTCGATCACCTCACCGGATGCTGGAACGGAGATAGCTCTGCTGACAGGGATCACCGCCGAGACCACCGATGACCAGGGAGTCATGAGTGTGCAGTTCCTGGTCGACGGCTGGCCTCTGGATACTGATCGATGGGGCGGCGACGGTTGGCTGGCCCGACTCGATCCGGCGAACTACACGGCAGGCCAGAAGACAATCACTGCCATGGCCAAGGATAGAGTGCACAACGAGGCGACAGACGCCATCGAGGTGACGGTGGCGGGCCTGATGTCCGCCCCGGTGATGACCATCACGTCCCCCTCGCCGGGCAAGGTAATGTGGGGAGATGTCGTCGCAACGGGTAGCTGGGACGGAGACCTTCCGCTTTCCCGAGGCGTATTCACCGCAGACGACGGCTTTCTGGGCATCTCTAATCAGTCCAATGGTTCATGGTCACTTCGGGCTCCGATTCCCCTCGACCAGAATGGAGAGCGGACCTTCAAAGGCACTGGATTCGACAAGTATGGCAACCGGGCAGAGGCTGAAGTGCCTGTTGTGTTCCGTGTGTTTCCCGATGTTGGTTTCGACCACTGGGCCAGGGCGCATGTCTATGCAACTGCTGGTTCCGGCATCGTGGAAGGCTATGCCGACGGCAACTACCATCCGGAGTGGCAGATCACTCGGGCTCAGATGGCCGTCTTCATCGCTCGTGCCATCGTGACGCCAACGGGGGAGGAAGGCATCGAAGCGTATGTGCCCCCAGAATCGCCAACATTCACCGATGTCCAGGCGAGCTACTGGGCATACAAGCACGTCGAGTGCCTTGCAGAGAATGGAGTAGTCGAAGGCTATCCCGACGGACTCTATCGTCCAAGCGCTATCGTCACCCGCGCCGAGATGGCGGCATATATCTCACGGGCAATTGCCGAGCCCCGCGGTGAGGTGGGCTTGGAGGGGTATACGCCTCCGGATACGCCAACGTTCAATGATCTTCCGAGCGATCACTGGGCCTACCCGTACGTCGAATACGCGGCCGAGAACGGGGTCGTACAGGGCTACACAGACGGCAGCTACCTTCCGAACCGGAAGATGACGAGATCCCAAATGGCCGTGTATGTGGCGAGGGCGTTTGATTTGCCGATGTAGTCCCCGCGAGGGTTGTGCTTGCCAGTTTCCGAGCGGCAGGTAGATCTCTCGTATGACGCCTTTGGAATGGCTGTTGGTGTAGCCTCGGTAAAGGGACACACACAGGGTAGCCCCGTTATGTTGTGGCGCAGGGGATTCCTACGTGGCTGGGGCCCCTTGTGTGGGTGTGAGACATACATCTGGCCCCCTCTCTCAGCCCTCAGCTCCCTCTTTGGCAGCTCTCCCGCTTCCCCATTCATCCAAAGGCAGTCCTAGAGTACAACTAGTCGATGTGCATGTGATTCCGGAGAGAAGCCAGCCGACTTAGGAGGGGGGGTGGGTGCATTAGAGGCATACCCCCGGGTCTGCTAGATTGATGTGATATCCTCAGCGATGAAACGAGATTTGGGATTGCCTATAGGCATCTGCAAGTTAGCGGTGTCATTGAGGCTCCGGCACTAGACGTCTGACAGCCAGACCGGCTGTGGTATAATGTCTTCGGTCGCCAGAGATGGCGGCGAGACTCGGATCACGAAAGGAGGTGGTAGCAGCCTGAAGCCGGATCCTCTGAATACAGTGTGATTGTCAATATTCTCCGCTCCATTTACTTAGTTAGCGCCTTGGTGCTCTTAATCTATTTGCCGGGCGCTTCTTCATTGGCCAGGGGAGAGGCGCCCCGGGCAGAACCGATCCCGGCCACAGGAGAAGGAGAAAGACATGTACGAAATCAAGGCGGATCCGAGTGAATTCAAGCAGGGCAGTGTGCCGCCTGGCAAATACCCCTGCGAGGTCGTTTACATCAAGGTCTCACGCGGGAATTACGGCAACAGAACAGTCCAGATACGGGTGCGTATCACGGACGGCCCTCAGAGGGGGATGGTGGTAACCCGATTCGGTCCCGAGAATGACCCCGAAATGAGGAGGCTTGTCGGCAAGATACTGGGGAGAGCTCTGGACGCGGGCGAGAACCTTGGCTCTAGCAGGCTGAGGGCTGGACTGAAAGGACGCAAGGGGCTCGTCACCGTGGTCGGTGGTGTAGGTGGGAGATACACCATCGGCAACTTCGAGCTGGATGCCAATACTGAGGAGGAAGCCGAATAGCCTAGGCTACCGGGATGCCCTCCCACGGGGTTAGCTCTTCGGTCCTCGGGAGGGCATCCCGCTTCACATAGCGGTGGTGGACTCGGGTGTGTTCACATGTGATCGAGACACCTGTGCTCTCTGCAAATGCTATCCGAGCGTCCTGACGGCTCTCAGGCGCGTCCCATAGCCATGTAGCAAGGGCGGATACCGCGAAGTGGATACCTGGCTGGACTACGTCGGCAGTAGGTACGGGTACTGATCCGGTCTGTGCCCAAGGGCAAGGAGTCCAGTCCGACTGCGAGTTTCTCGCACTGATGATGCCTTTGGAATGGTTGTTGGTGTTGCGTCGGTAACGGGACACACGCAGGGCAGTCACGGTGTCTCCCTCAGGGCGTGGTACCCGCGGTGGCCTTACATAGGCGCCCTCATCGTAGCGGTCGCGGTCTGCGGCTTCGCTCTCGGCAAGTCCCCCAACCCCATGGAGGGAGCCGTCAAGGTATTCAAGAGCTTCGTCGGGCTCTACCCTTTCGGCCGCTCTGCCAATCCCCCACACGTCCAGAGGCAGCCCTGGAATCCAGTGAGATAGTGTTCTACAGATGTCCGGGAGCAGTCAACGGACTTGAGGGGGATTTGGTCGATTGGACGCCCCCCTGGGTGCACAAGGAGAGGTCGGTCTGGATCAGCAGAGTCCTTCCTTGTTGACGCCCCCGAAAAAATACTTATTCAATCGCTTGAACAACCACTAAAACTATGGTATAATAGACTTGGGAAGTAGAAAAGGAGGAGAGAGACATGAGTGACCGGATCCCACGGGTCTACAGAGTGGAAGAGATTGCCCAGCTGATTGCCAGCTCGCCGAAGCACATACTAGAGTTGTTGGAGGCAGGACGTCTTCGAGGGTTCGAGGTTGGGGGAGAGTGGCGGGTCACCGAGCAGGCGCTGCTGGAATTGATGGGTGAGTCACCAGATCCCCCAGTGAGCACGGGCCCCGGTCCTATCAACACTAGACCAGTTGTACTGCGGAGGCGGAGTATTGAGCCAGCTGCCGTGCTGGGGCACCGAGAGGACTGGGAGCGGGCAAATGGGTTCAGTTATACCTGGCCCAAGAGAAGGAGTGATCCGGAGCCGAATGTGGAGAGCTACTCCGAAGCCTGGGAGTGGGAAGCACAACTCGATGGGGAATCGATCCGGCTGCTCATCGGGTTCACTATCCGACCGTGTGCTGGCATGCAAGATCGCCAACGGGCTGTCGTGTTCCTTGCGAGCAGAGGTAAGAGTCTGATACCTCTGGTTGAATTCGTTGGAGCCAACGACTTCAGGGCAACGACGCTGATGGCGAGTGTCATTAAGCTGCCACGAAGACCAGGGGGAGGGCATCTACACCTTCGTCCGGGGATGGACATCCCGGAGGAATATGCCTCTGGTGACGTTCAAATCGGAGTCTACTCGGACGTAGTTCGGGGACCTAATGCGGCGAGCAGCGTAGCAGTATTGGCAACGAAGGCCGAGCTTGATGTAATGGCTTACCACGCCCTCATCCGTGCCCTTTGGAAGGATCTGCTCTGAGCCCCTGGTCAACATCCTGACCTGCCTCGTGCGCAATAACGTTCGCATCGCTCCTGGTGACTACGTCGCCTGACGCTCTGCAGAGCTGAGTACGCCAACCGCCAGGGCCGCTGCATTCGGTGAAGATACCTCTCGACCTGATCTCCCCACACTTACTAAGGAGGATATACATATGATAGACGATGAACTACGAGACTCACTGCTGTTGGACTGCTACCGCACCTCCGATTATCCAGAGGTAGACGAGGTGGCAGAAGCCATCTGGAACAGCATCGACCTGCCTGGACGAAGCTGGAAGACGGTGGAGAAGAAGGGTAACAATAAGACGCTTACTTGTAACTTCCTGGATGCATATCGAAATGGAAAGACTATAGCCTACTCTCGACGGACGAACGAGTACCAGCGCCCCAAGAGGTATGGGGCTATCTACTTCACCTATGCCACCACCGTGCCGTTAATGAACGCCTGGAGGGCAGCTGGTATCACCCACCAGACACGAGCAGGGCTATGGCTCCCGAAAGGCCAGGGATGGGTGACTGAGGACGATCTGACTGATTTCGGCAGGGAGCTGTTCGGCAGCATTCCCGACCACGTCACAACCAGGAGAGCCAGCCCGTCCGAGGTGATAGTCCTGAAGGGAAGAGCGAAAGAGGGATTAAAGAACAAGCCCTTGCTTGACTATGAAGATACGGCTGAAACCGTGACGCTGAGGTATCACGTCGAGGAGTACAACGAGCTGATGAGATCAACTCTTGTTACAACAGAGGACCTTCGGTCCCAGTCCTCGCAGGACTGCTCAGACTGGTGGGAGGATTATGGCTCTGATTGGACTCTGGTAGATTCACAAACGTACAGCTCCATTAGTGATACGAGAAATCTTCTCGATAACGAGGCGTATCGTGTATTCAACAACGGCGACTGGAAGCAGGGCGGCAGGTACTACGGCGCTCAGATTCAGGGGCTGTCTGAGGAGGCCAGAGAGACAGCCCGGATAGACGGAAAGCCGACTGTAGAGAGAGATTTCAGCGGGATGCTGCCGAGAATTGCCTACCATCGAGCAGGGAAGGAGTGCCCTTCGGACCCGTACGGAATCTACGACGATGACGAGGCACGGGATATCTGCAAAGGCGCGGTGCTCATATGCCTGTCCTCTTCATCCAAAGGGAAAGCCCGCAACGGGATATACGACGCGCTCTACGGGGAGTGTCACACCAAATCGTCATGGGAAAAGCAGCAGAAGCGCAGGCAGTCACTTAAGGCAACCGGGAAGAAGACGGGTGAGTTGATGGCGGCCGTTCTGGATTTCCACGATACCATCCGGGATCAAATGCTGTGCGGCGAGGGACTCCGCCTCCAGCGCATCGAGTCCGACATCGCATCGGATGTCCTGGCGCATTTCATGGCAAGGGGGATACCGGTGCTGGTAATCCACGACAGCTTCATCGTACAAGCTGAGTACCAAGATGAACTTGACGCCGTCATGACCGAGGCGTCGAGGAGGCACACAGGACGCGCTATTCCAGTGAAATAGTAAGGCGCTCGTTCTTGCTGCCTCGCCTGCATTCCTCGTCATTACCGAGACGAGCCAAAAGGGTGCGACTCCCTGACATATCATGTTCCCTCTTCTCACACAGGGTCACACCCCCTCAGTCGGCTGACAGATTCTCAACATACACAATGCACTTCCATGGGTGGCTCCTAACGCCGACGTGCGGCTAGACGATCCAGCAATCCCACCTGTGCATGCCGCTGACGAAGATCGGCTGAGGACATCCTCACGTAGTGGTTAACCATCTCCATGGTGGTATGCCCGAGGATTCGCTGCAGGCTGAAGGGATCTCCTCCGTTCGATATCCACTGCGTGGCGAAGGTTCGACGAAGTACATGCGGCGACACGCTCTTGCTCACAATGCCTGCCCGCCGTGCACTCACACCGACTATATGACGTGCTCGCCACACGCTCAGGGGATCTCCGTTAGCAGTAACGAAGAAGGCGGCGTCTAGGCAATCCGATGATGGATGTACGGCCAGGTAGGAACTCAGAGCTCTACCGGTCTGTCTGCCAAAGGGAACTGTCCTGACCTTCCTCCCCTTTCCGAACACCGTCAGCGTCCGCTCCGACCACGCAACGTCCTGGATCGTGAGACCCACCACCTCACCAACCCGGATGCCGGTATCGAGCAGCAGTACGCAGAGGGCCTTGTTGCGCTTGAAGTGGTAGCTTGTGCCATTGCTCCAGCGCAGGATCCTCTGGACATCACCAAGGGTCAGCGTGTTTCCTCCGTACTGAGGGCACTTGACCAGCTGCAATCTGGCAGCAGGATTCTCTTCGAGGATTCCCTCCTCCGTCAGAAACCCAAAGAACGCCCTCAGGGACCGGATGTATCCATTGATCGTGTTTGGGGCGAGTCCTGTTCCTCTGTCCTTGGGAGGTAGATGCGGACAGCGCTTGTGTTCCTTGGCCCAGTAGACCACGAGCCTGCGCAGTTGATCGGTGGTCACCTCGTGCACAGATGGGTCGCGCAGGAGACCCGTACAGTCTCTGAGCTTATCAGAGTAGAATTCCACCGTCCTCGGGGAGAGATTCCTCGATTCGCAGTAGATGAGAAAGGACTGTACGGCTCTGGAGAGCGGGAGCGGGAGCGGGCGGGGTGCGGGTATCGGTTCCGTCATTTCTGGTGCCTCCTCTGGCAACAAGAATCTGTTGCTCCCTGGAGACCAGAAGGGTGATGAAATCTCTGGTGCAATCCCTGACAAAGCCAGTAAATGCCTAACTTTTCCAAGGGCTCTGGTGCGCCAGGAGGGATTCGAACCCCCGACCCCCAGATCCGAAGTCTAGTGCTCTATCCAGCTGAGCTACTGGCGCCTACCCGTAGTCTACCATACCCAGTCGGGTGAGAACAACCGGTCGCGCTGTGCAATAGTGTACGGAGCAGGGCTCGCCCTGCCCTGCTCCGTTCCGGACGCCCCGGCTATCCTCAATAGGACAGGCCTACGCCCCTCGAACGACCTCGATTCCGTTGAACTTGCAGAAGCTCTCCAGCGCGTCGGCGACGGCGGGGTCGTGGATGAGCACGCCGTGGTGGATGATCCCGTGCTCCACCATCTTCTGCTCCCAGTCCATGACGTCGTTGACCTTGACCCAGCCATAGGAGCCCCGCGTGTG
>SDBS01001436.1_pt1 | contig 24134 bp, 16 predicted proteins | sample 2277091 | NCBI WGS metagenome assembly SDBS01 (sample SAMN10404972, study PRJNA504765) | marine sediment metagenome | isolation source: marine sediment core GS10_PC15, 163 cmbsf | place: Arctic Ocean: Southern Knipovich Ridge | collected 2010
AGTGGTGAGGTGGAGGAGGAGGAGTCTTATGAGGAAGATCCAGAGCAGTATGATCCCACTGATTACATTCCAGATCCACCAGATGATGATCCATCCTTCTTAACAGAATACTTGGAGGAGGAGGAGGATCCATCCATAGAGGACATAGATACCATTGAGTAGGAGGAATGAGTAAAATTAATTTTATATATTTCTACAGAAAACTATAAAATAATTTGTTTTTCTGCCTTCTATTATATAATTTTATCCTTGTAATATATATAAAAAAAGGAGGTAAAATGACAAAACACACTATTACAAGGGATAAATTCCTTGACCGTGAAGAACGGAAACAGCTCCTGAAACATTGCAAGGACCACGCAGAGCTTGACTTATTACATGGAAGGCGTACTTGGATAGTACGGTATATGCTAGTAGATCTGGCATTGTACAGTGGCCTTAGAGTCGCTGAAATAGCAGCATTGAAGATCGGTGACCTGTTTTTGAAGGCTAAAGATCCGTACGTAATGGTCTGGCGTGGTAAAGGTGATAAGAAACGGGCAGTCTATCTGGATGAAGGATTAGTCCGACATCTGAAAGATTTTATCCGAAAGAAAAGAACCACATTCGGGGAATCCAATGAAGAAACTGATCCGTTGTTTGCTGGCAGGAATGGCATGCATTGTCCGCCTATCACATTGATGAAGTCTTTTAAGCGTGCCATCGCGGAAGCAGGCCTGCCTGATCGCTATTCCATCCATTCGGCCAGGCACTGTTACGCAACGTTTCTGTTGCATGATACAGGAAACTTACGGTATGTACAGCGTCAGTTAGGTCACACCGACATTGGTATAACTGCGTTGTATGCTAATATTCTGCCAGAGGAGAACAGCCAGTTGGCTAACCAAATTGTGAGGGACTAATTATGACACAACTTAGATTCGCACCAATTATCAGGGTCAGCACCGAATCCCAGGCTGATGATATCAAAGAATCCCTTCGTGTCCAAACCACCAAGATTCAAGGATATGTAACGACGCTTGGCGGTACCATTTATCGTGAATACAAGGGTCAGGAATCAGCCATGCCTGGAAGTGACCGGAAGATATTCGACCGACTTATCGAAGATAGTGAAATGGATTTGTTCGATGCTGTAATCGTTACTGATGCTGATCGATTCAGTCGCGACAACGGTATGGCCAATACTTGTATCGAACGCTGGAAACAGTTGGGTATACGGTTTTTCGAGGGTTTAATGGAAATAGATTTATTTAATGACTCGCAGGAATATAATTTAAAGCACAGCGTCCTGCAGGGTGAATATCATGTAAAGAAACAAGCCCGCAAGTCCCTGGAAGCCCGTATCCATAAAGCAGAGCGTGGTTGTCCTACATCTGGATCATTACCATACGGCAGGGATTTTGACAAGAAAACTGAGACCTGGACGACCGATCCCGATAAGAAACGTTTGATTGAACGTTGTGCTGATCGCTACATTCAAGGTGAGCCATTACATCAGATTGCTGAGTCTGTGAATATGGATCGTTTTTCATTACGTGAGATCCTTAACAAAAAAAGCGGTCCTGAGTGGGTTGTACATTTTAATAGCAAATTGTTGAATATCAAAAAAACGGTGACAATAAAACACAACCAACCTCTGCTGGATGCTGAGACCATACGGGCTGTAAAAGAGAAATGCGAAGCAAATAAAACCTACACACACGGAGAAATCAAAAACCGTTATTTGCTGTCCAGGATGATATTCTGTGCTCGCTGCGGTTACTCAATGTATGGATACACCAATGCTCAGGGAAGGCAATATTACCGTCATTATCATGAACCATCCCCAAAAAATCCTTGCAGACTAGGTAAACTCATACCTGCTAACGAGCTTGGAAACTCTGTATTAATTCACCTTGTGCAAACCTTGGGAGATCCTTTGAAGATTCAGAATGCTGTAGAACGTGCAACTCCTGATATTAAAAAAAGACAGGAGTTAACTCAGGACATAGAGGCGTTTGAAAAAACTTTGTCAACTGTAGACAGTGAGATTCGCAATTTAGTCAAGGCAGTCGCTAAGGGACAATTAACAGATGGTGAGGTTGAAAAGGAAATAAACCTACTGAGAGAGCGGAAACACACTATTGAGGATCAACTGAGTTTGAAACAATCAGAACTAAACAGTCAACCTGACCCAGCGAGAGTCCAGCAATTATCCAAATTGGCGAAGGCTGTCCTTTCTGATGCTACCCGAAACCCGCGTTCTATTCTGAATAAACCGTATGAAAATAAAAAGGAATTAGTACAACGGGCATTTGCTGGTAAAGATAGCCAAGGTCAAAGATTAGGCGTTTACATTGATTACACAGGACGTAAGGATCAGCCTTGGCAAATTGAAATCAGAGGTACGCTGGAGAATACTTTACTAGCACTTCCATTGTCGGATGAGTATCTTTCAACTGTGTTTCATTTAGATTCTGACGTTTGCGACGTATCCGAGGAATTGCAGAAGATACGTAATAATATAACTAAGGCTGGTCGGTTAATGCCAGGTCTCCCACATGAAAATTCGTACCATACCTTATATTGCTAAATTCCATGGCAACTGCCGAAGCAATGGTGGCAAAGGCTGACCAGAATTCGGCGTTACTCTCGTTGCGGATCTCCATGGTCAGGTTCATCAGGTTATGGTCGAGCACCACGTGCGAAGTCTGTTCCGATAATATGGCCAATAACTCCTGCTCACTCCGGGTCTTCGCAAGCATCCCTGTAGTGATCACAATGCAGCCATTGTCGAAGGTAAAAACTTCAGGTTTAATGGCTGTGATCATCAGTATATTTAGCCGTGCAGGAACCTCTTTTATCAGGGCCTGTGGATGGACAATGAGAATCAACTGCCGCAGGTAATCCTCCAGGTATTCATCCCTGAAAACCAATCCGTTGATTTCCATCTGGGATGCATACTCATAAAAATCGTCCCTTAATGTGGTTCTGAGATCCGTCTGCCAGCCACTGGAATTGATGTGGGAGGACTGGTTCTCCAGCCAGACCACCTGCCAGTAATCCAGGTTGTTATCCAGTAGTTCTAATTTGGTTGAAGAGACATATTTTTCACTGAACCCATTGCCAATGAGGTAAGATGACTTACCAGACGAGTTCTGTTTGAATCCAAAAATATCTATCGTGTCACCGGCACTATGCCCGTTGATATTTTTTAATGCGATGCCTCTGTAATCGGACTGGCCAGAGGTGATTTGAAGGCTGATAAAAATGATAGTGAAAGTAAGTATAAGTAGTTTCATAAGTGGGTTTCATTAAGGTTGGTTTCAAGCAATAATGCTATACAAAAATACCTCAAAATTCAAGCCAGAATCAATATAACCGGCTGATCTGTTGATAATAAACCTTATTTTTGATTAAGGTCGGACCTTTAATGATGTACGGGAAAGAAACGAGGACAAACTCAGGTCTCCGGATTGTATGCCAGGTTGGTGATTTCCACATCAATGTAAGTAAAATCCCCATCATCAAGGGTCCAGACAGCTGAACCTTTTACGGGGATGCGGCATTCTCCCCTTTCCCCATATCCTGTGACGGGTGTATGCCATGGTAGAAGACCCGCGTCCTCCGTGGTGTCCTTGTATCGCTGGCTCCGGAAATCAATCACATCCCCATCATCATTGTAAATGAATGTACCGGAGACAACTTTGTTTCCACAGGCAAGACTTGCTTTTGCCGCATTTTCGCTGATGGATTCCCATTGTATATACGGCCCGAGTAGGGCAGCAGGGAACCAGATCATCTCACTCAGGTACCGCATCATGGATCCCTGGTCGAGTTTTTCACCCGTCGCATCAACGACATTGAAGCAGGCAACTTTGATCAGCATGTTCCCATTTCCTTCAAATAGTTTGTCACGGCCGGAAAAGGAGAGGAGCGGTCCCTTTTTTACCCTGGCATCCCAGACGAAGCCGGGAGGGTCTGTAAAATAATGTTGTTCCGCAACCAGGTTCATCCAGGGCTTATCAGGCCCCATCCGGATCCGTCCTTTCTGATGCAGCCTGATAGTATGGAGCCAGGGTTTCCCAATTACCTGGGATCTGTGCATATATTTCTGCACAATGTCCGGGAGGTCAGCTAGATCATCTTTCTGGATGATTCTATCCCTGGTACGCCGGGATATATCAGACATTTTCCGGACTTCAGCCAGGGCCAGTTTATGTGTTGATTTGAAACTGATCCTCATTCGGGGATTAAAATTAGGAACTTTTTCTGACATTTGGGATGTTCTCCGCATAACAGATCTATTAGAAAATAAACAATATTGAGGGGTATTTTTAGTCATAAACGCTTGACGACGGCAGGGTATGGGTAAGTTAAAGGTGGTACCTCACCAAATCGCATAAGACGTTATTTTTCATTCAATGTCTGGCTTTCTCAGCCTGACATTTTCAATGAAGGTGACTACTTTTCTTATCAGGTCATAATAGAGGGTCAGGTATAATATTAATGAAGAGATCCAGAGCACTAAAACATTGAACCACAAGGTTTCAAAAGATCTGTTACCGATTATTTTCACCGGTGCATAGAAGTGAGTCCGTCCGGCAGTAGACGTGGGAATCATGTAAATAGGTTCATCTTTCCTGATAAGCTTGTTATTCTTTTCAATAATCTTGTTGATTTCCTTTCTGTTAGTGACCAGATCAGCCAAGCTGTTATTATAATAATCCATCTTCAACTGCCGTAATGATTCTTTACTCCCCAATAGATTATTAAGCTCTTCAATTTCGTTATCCTTTTCCGTCATTGCCTCTGTTTTTTTCTTTTGGAAATAGGAATCTAGTCCCTTTAAATGATCCTTGGTTTCCATGGCTACTAATTCGCTAAAGGCATTAATGTTCAGTTGATCCTGATTTTTAAATTGTATTGAGAGGGTTGACAGATTTAGTATCTGGATCTGTTCTTTTAACAGGTTTAGGTTACGTATGGTTTGTTCCTGGTTTTTATGATTATAGATATTTATTTCCGATTCAGTTATTTTGTGCTGGAGCTTTTGAATTAGTAATTCTTGAAACCCTGCATTACTTATCTCCTGGTCGAGTGAATAAAAGTTTCTTTCATATTTATTATTCTTAAACTGTTCCACGGCAAGTGCTTCATAGGCCCAGCGAGAAGCCATCAAATCACCAATAACTGGCACATATTCGTAGGATGTAAGGTTTTTATGCAGCTTATCGAACTTTACAATTACCCCTCCAAACAATAATTGAGGAATTAGAATAAAGGGAATTAATATATAAATGGTTATCACAGAATTAAATCCGGATGAGATATTTAATCCCAGCATGTTTGCGAAACAGGAGGTAGTAAAAAGAACGAGCCAGTAACTTAATGTCATCCCCTTTATTTCTAATATCAGGTTACCTAGCAAAACATAGGATAATGTTTGAATGGCCGATAGCAGGAACATGATTAAGATTTTTGAATTTAGATAACTAAAACGGCTCAGATTAAGAAACGACTCCCTCTGCAGGATTTTTCTGTCTTTGATGATTTCTTCCGAACTGATTATCAGTCCAATGAACAGGGATACCACCACACTCATGAATAGATAAGCAGGCAGATTTTCATTATTGCTAAATACATATTTACCGGGATAACCAGGTAACCCACTGATATACTTGGTAAAAAAACCCAGTATGATAGCCAGTAGTGGTGCTTCCAGAAGGCTGATAAGTAAGAATTGCTTATTCGTTAGCTTGGATAGCAAATCACGAATAAAAAAAATCTTAATCTGATTTATTAGGCCAGGAATGCTATAATAATTTTCCGGGAGTTTCTCCTGGAGAAATTCAACTTTTTGTTTCGGATTAATATTTTTCTTAAATAATTCATACCATTCACTGGGAGTGACTTTTCTGGCGCGTGTTTGTTTTCCATGTTCATTAACGACTTTTGCTTCAACGATTTGCAATACCTGATCGGGATTTACATTTCCGCATCTAATGCAGTGATCTTCATTGGCATTAACATGATGGCTCTGGGTTTTAAAATATACAACTGCTTCCATTGGATCCCCATAGAAAATCTGATATCCCCCTTTATCAAGAATAATGATTTTATCAAACATCTTATACAACTCGGATGAGGGTTGGTGAATATTAACAATCACCAGTTTTCCATTGTATGTCTGTTCTTTCAGCAAATTCATGACTATCTCTGAATCTACTGATGATAAGCCGGAAGTAGGTTCATCAACATACAAAATGGAGGGTTCACGGATCAGCTCAAGCGCAATATTGACTCTTTTACGCTGTCCTCCGCTAATTATTTTCTTTAACGGATTGCCTACTTTCAGGTCTTTGATATCATAGAGATCTAAATCATCTAGCACTCTTATAACAACCTCTTCTATTTTGCTTTTAGGAAAATTGTCAAGACACAATCTGGCATTGTAATACAGATTTTGATATACGGTTAGTTCTTCAATCAATAAATCGTCCTGCGGTACAAATCCGATGACTCCTTTCAATTCATTTTTTTCGCTTTCATTATAAATATTATAACCGTTAATAAGAACCTTACCTCTCTGAGGTTTCAATTTTCCGTTTAGTACGCTTAATAAGGTAGATTTACCGACACCACTTCCGCCCATAATACCTGCCAGCTTTCCGGATTCTTCATGGAAATTGAAGTCTTGAATTCCATTTTTACTGTTCCTGAACCTGAACTCTACATTCTCTGCTTTGATTGATATTCTGGATTCCAAATCAGCTTCTGAGAACTTCCCGGCCACATCACTGTAATAAACAGTATTAATGGCTGAATTTCTGATTGAAGAACCATGGTCAAAAGTGTATGTAAATCCAGGAAGGATATGCTGTCCGTTCAGGTATAAGTCTTCATTACCCCTGTACTGTAATATATATGTATTAATACTTTCAATTTTCAGAAAGATGATTTCTCCAGACAGGTTGCTTAAATATGTATGCTTTACATCCTTGTATTGGCATGTTTCTTTGCCATCTATTAAAAGGATCTTCATTTTCTCAGGGATATACTCGATAGGACTCATGATAAAATTCCTCATATTCTGATATTCGGAATCTGGAATATTGAAAGCAGATGCTACTGACTCCAGGAATTCAAGCTCCTTTTCCGTAATCCATTCACTGTAGGAAATGAATTCAATCAATTGGATAATTACAAATATCTTTTGTTTCTGTTCCAGTTCTTCATTTATGGCTTCACATATCCCCAATATCCTCATTGAAGTCAAGGCAGTTCGTTTTTTATCTTTTAAACTATCCCGCTGGATCTCATCTTTGTGGTATACGCCCAGGTAATTTGTGAAAATTATCATGTATTTTTCTACTAGTTCACTGTTTAACTGTCTGGAAAGAAATGATTTGACAATGTTTTTTTCGTTCTCTGAAATGAGTTTGTCTTTGTTAATGTCAATGATCAATGCAAATAATTGCATCAATGCTTTTAATAATGGTTCACTCATGGTCTGGCACTGATTATGAGAACATTAGAGAATAGTGAAAATACAGGCTACTGGGAGAAAAATAAGATCCGATTAATAATGTCTAATCAGTAAAGAAATTCAAGTTAATAAAACAACCTGATTTAAGGTAGTACTTTACACATCTTATCGAGTATGAATAAATATATTTCTTGTTTAAGATCATCACATCTCTTAACTTTATATTCAAATTGATGGCTAATAATGTGGTAAAATATACTGGCGCATATTTGCTGCATTTACAGATAAGTTAATTGATTTCTTGTAGAGGATAACAGTAAAGGGGAAAGTTTGATTTTGAAAGGGTTAAGGACAGATGGATTTTCGACGCTTATAGCTTAAGTAATTTTTTCTCATTTCGTAATATCGAAATGTCAAATATTATGCTAATTAGATGATCTCTTTCCCAGGCTATAAGGTAAATGAAATATTACATGAAAGTAATAATTCATTTGTGTTTCGTGCTCAGCATGAAGAAACAGAACTACCTGTTGTTATCAAGGTATTGAAAGGTGAATATCCCAATCCTGGAAGGATTGTCCGTTTCAAACGGGAATACGAAATACTTAAGGAATTAAACCTGGAAGGCACTATTAGAGTCTATAGCCTTGAAAGCTATAATAATAGTTATGCCATCACCATGGAGGATTTCGGTGCTGAATCATTAAAAAAGGTTCTAGAGAAGAGGAAGTTAAATCTAATCGAATTTTTAATACTTTCCATTAAGATCACTGAGATTCTAGGTCAGCTGCACCGGCTAAATATCATTCATAAAAATATTAATCCTAACAATATTGTCTGGAATCAGGAAACCGATCAGATTAAACTTATTGATTTTGGCATTTCAACAGTTTTGTCAAGCGAAATAGCAGCTATACAAAACCCAAATGAGTTCGAAGGGACACTTAGCTATATATCGCCAGAACAAACAGGACGCATGAATCGTGTGATTGATTACCGGTCTGATATGTATTCCCTTGGAGTTACTTTATATGAGATCATGACAGGTCAGCTTCCATTCACTTCCAGGGATGCAATGGAATTGGTGCATTGTCATCTGGCAAAAGTTCCAGTTCCACCTCATATGTTGAAATCCTCAATTTTAACTGAAGAATCCGGGGAATATGAGATCCTCTCAAAAATAATTATAAAACTAATGTCTAAAGGAGCCGAGGATCGTTATCTCTCTTACTTTGGATTAAAATATGATCTCGAGATATGCTTAATACACCTGGAAAAAATCCAGACTCTTTCAGGATTGGATTTTAAACCCGGAGAAAATGATTTTACAGATAAATTTCGAATTCCGCAGAAATTATATTGTCGGGAAACTGAGATAACCACCTTGCTGGACGCATTCAGAAGGGTTTGTGACAGGCCTCAGGAGGGACAGGAAAGTGAAATGATGATGGTAACAGGTTATACCGGTATCGGCAAATCGGCTCTGGTTAACGAGATAAGTATATCAATTGTTGAAAAGAGGGGTTATTTTATTTCGGGTAAGTTCGATCGGTTCAAACATAATATTCCATACTCTGCCTTAACCCAGGCTCTCCAGGATCTGATGAAACAAATCCTGATGGAGAGTGAGTGGCAAATAAGTCAGTGGAAGGCAAAAATTCTTGAAGCTGTAGGTCCGAATGGTCAGGTAATAATTGATGTGATTCCTGAAGTAGAAAGGATCATAGGTAAGCAACCTCCGATACCTGAACTTCCGCCTATGGAAACGCAGAACAGGTTTAACATGTATTTCCAGAATTTCATCAGAACATTTGCGGATGAAAGTCATCCGCTTACCATATTTCTTGATGATCTGCAATGGACAGATATTCCGACCCTGAATCTTCTGGAAAGATTAATGCTCGATTCAAAAATCAGATATTTGTTAATAATCGGTGCCTACAGGGATAATGAGGTAGATTCATCTCATCCACTGGTTATGAGCCTCGACAAACTTAAGAATGAGAATGCGGTAGTAAATTTCATAACCCTCCGTCCCTTAGAAGCCCAGGATATTAATCAACTTATTTCAGATTCGCTTAAATGCAGTATCACTGATGCTGAAAATCTCGGTAAACTGTGTCTGGCAAAAACAAACGGCAATCCTTTCTTTCTGATCCAGTTTCTGAATTCCGTAGCTGATCAAAGTCTGATAGAATTTGATACTAATACATTAAAATGGGAATGGGATATCGCTTTAATTGAGAAAGCAGATATAACGAGTAATGTTGTGGACTTAATGACAACAAGAATACAGAAACTTACTGAGAGGTCTAAGGTAATATTAAAACTGGCATCCTGCATAGGTAACCGATTTGATCTGGATACTCTGGCTATAATAAACGAAAAATCTGCTGTTGAAACAGCTAATGAAATGAATGAAGCCCTCGAAAGTGGGTTGATACAACCCATAGGTGAGGGATATAGACTTGCAAGTTACCTGGATTTTCTGAAAGACAGTAATTACTCTAAGATGCTTGAGCATGAAATTCAATATAAGTTTCTACACGATCGTGTTCATCAGGCTGCTAACTCTCTTATGGGTGATGAATATAGAGAAGTTCATTTAAAGATAGGATTATTATTGCTTCAGAAATTTACAGTTGAAGAGCGTGAGGAAAGAATATTTGATATTGTCAACCATCTGAACTCAGGAATTGAACTTATTGTTGGTCAGGCAGAAAAAAACCATCTGGCCGAACAAAATCTGCAGGCTGGAAGGAAGGCTAAAGCAGCTACTGCCTATGAAATTGCGTTTCAATATTTCAATACAGGTTTAAATCTGTTGGGAGATACTGCCTGGAAAGATAATTATGCACTTACTCTGGAGATGAACTTAGAAGCAGCGGAAGCTTCTCAGCTAATCGGAAATTTTCCTAAGACAGATGAATTAGCAGAGAAAATAACAAATCATGCGAAAAACCTTCTTGATAAAATCAGGATTAGTGAAATTGTCATCCAGTCTTTCATGTCAAGGCACAGGCTCAAGGAAAGCATTGATATTGCTATTGAAATCCTTAAGCAACTGGGTATACGAATAGCTCCGGAACCCAGTAAAATAAGTGTTTTACTAAACATACTATATCTGCGTATTATTTTATCTTCAAAAAAAATAGAAGATCTCAAAAATTTGCCTGTAATGACGGATGCCCATAAACTTGCAGCTATGCATATCCTCATGAAGGCTGCCAGTTCTGCATATTATAGCAATATTCTACTTTCAATCACTATGGTATTTAAAATGGTACATCTGTCTGTCAGGTTTGGTAATTCTCCTTATTCCTCATTTGCATATGGATTATACGGTATTATCATGCAGAGTATTGTCGGCAAAATAATTACCGGGTATAAGTTTGGTGAATTTTCAATTGAAATATTAAACAAATTCAATGCAAAAGAATATCAGGCAAGAACAAATTTCATATTCAACGTATTTATCAGACACTGGAAAGATAAACTCAGTGATACAATTGAACCGTTTACTGAATCATTTCAGAGGGGGCTTGAAACCGGAGATTATGAATTTGGCTGCCTTAGCTCAGCTTAAGCAGGGATACACTCATTTCATAGTGGAATCAACCTTGAGATATCAGAAAATGAAATGAAGAAAAGTTTTGAACTAGCGACAAAACTTAAACAGGAGGTGATTCTTATAGGTATTGGATGTAACAGACAGGTTGCCTTGAATCTTATGGGGAAATCAAAGAATAGAGCTTTATTAGTTGGAGAGAGTTATAATGAGATAGAAATGACTCCCTTTTTGATCAAAAAAAACAATCAGGCTGACCTGGGATCATTATGTTCTTTGAAAGCTCTTCTCTGCGTAATCTTTGATGACAATAAAGATTCAATCAGGATTGCCCTGGAATCAGAAAAATACAAGGATACCTCAATTGGGTTGGTGTATCGGATCTTTATTTATTTTTACACCTCTCTTATTTATCTTTCCCATTGCCCCGGGGCATCGATTCGAAGACGCTTTTTATATCTGATCAGAGTGTATTTCAACCAGAAGCAATTAAAGAAATGGGCCAGATATGCCCCTGAAAATTTTCTGCACAAATGGCATCTTGTTGAAGCTCAAAGATGCAAAACCAATGGTAAGCATTTGCAAGCCTTAAACCATTATGATAAGGCCTTGTTGCTTGCAAGACAAAATGGGTATATTCAAGAAGAGGCACTGGCAAATGAACTAGTAGCAAAATATTATTTAACCAGAGGGCTTCATAGGATTGCCAGGGCCTACCTCAAAGAAGCCATTTATTTGTACTCAAAATGGGGTGCTATGGGGAAAGTAGATCATCTGAATGAAACCTACCAGGAGCTTCTTTATGTATTACCAGAGGTAAGCAGAAGAGGTAATGAAATTGAATTTACTTCGTCAGCCTTGGCTAGCACACATCCTGAAAAGCTCGATCTGGCAACTGTACAAAAAGCATCACAGACTATATCAGGAGAAATACATCTAGACAAGCTGCTTAAAAAATTAATGAATATTGTCATTACCAATGCCGGAGCACAAAAGGGTTTTTTCCTGTTAAAAGATGAAGAAGGTTTGTTTGTGGAAGGAGAAGCTGTTGCCGGTAAGGATGAAGTTATCGTATTACAACATGTACCTTATACTGAAAAGAATGACATTGCCCTTGTTATTATCAATTATGTTTTGCGGGTGAATAAAATGATAGTATTGGATGATGCTTCAGATCAGATCAACTTTAAATCTGATGAACATGTCAGAAGGAATAAACTCAAGTCGGTATTATGTTTACCGCTTATCTTTCAAAATAAGCTAAGCGGCATCCTTTACCTTGAAAATAACCTTGCACCCGGAACATTTACCTCTGAAAGGGTAGAAGTATTAAAGATACTCACAGGACAAATTGTAATCTCAATTGAGAATGCCAGGTTGTACAGAAGCCTTGAGGAATACAACCGGACTTTGGAGTTAAAGGTTGAAAAGCGTACAGCAGAAATTTCTCAGAAAAATGAACAATTGAATATTCAAAAAGAAGAACTACGTGCGACCCTTGCGAATCTTAAACATTCACAATCTCAACTGTTACAGGCAGAAAAGATGGCTTCATTAGGTCAGCTTGTTGCAGGTATTGCACATGAGATAAACAATCCCGTCAATTTCATCGGTGCAGGGGTTGACTCATTGAGTACCAACCTTGGAGAGATCCGTCAGGTTTTGGATATATACCATAAGATATCCCCGTCAAATGTGGCAGGTAAACTAATGGAGATTGAAGAGCTGAAGGAGAAAGTTGAATATAACGAAGCAATTAGTGAGATCACTAGACTGATTAAAAGTATTAAGAATGGGACAAAAAGAACAACTGATATTGTAAAAGGGTTGCGTACTTTTTCAAGAATGGATGAAGATATTATAAAAACTGCTGATTTACATGAAGGACTTGGTACAACCCTTATACTTCTTCATAACAGATATAAAAACAGGATTGAAATAATCAGAAATTATGGAATTATTCCACAAATTGAATGCTTTCCCAGTCAGCTGAACCAGGTGTTCATGAATGTACTATCGAATGCCATTGATGCAATTGAAGGTAAAGGTATAGTTACGATATCTACTTCAATAAAGAATGAAAATATACAAATAAGCATAAAGGATACTGGAAGAGGAATCCCTGAAAATCTCAGAGAAAGGATATTTGAACCATTTTTCACTACGAAAGAAGTTGGCCAGGGAACCGGGCTTGGATTGTCTATCAGTCATGGTATAATCGAAAAACACAAGGGTATTATCGATTTTAAAAGTGAAGTTGGAAAAGGCAGTGAATTCATTATATCATTGCCGATGATGCACAGTAAGTAGCATTTTATGACGGCAATTTTTATGAATCCAGTCTGTCATAAACTAGGTGATTAGATATTTAAATTAACGTGAGTTCGATATAACTTGATCTTTATAATTCATTATTTATCAACAATATAACTTTTAAAAAGTTTATAACTATTTGGTAATCAGGGTTATATAAAAATGGATTCTTCTTACATTAGTTGTAACAACACAAACCAAAAAAGAAGAATCCATAATTAATGTAGAAACCAAACTTATTGAAATCTTCTGTCATGTTGATGATTTTAATGAAGTATTTATCAGAGAGTTGAAAACACACCAATTAGGTGATGGCTCGAGGAAAAGAATCAAGCCAAGCAGCATGAGTGAAAGCGAAGTGATGACCATTGTAATCTATTTTCATATAATGCGTTACAGAGACTTTAAACATTACTACCTGTTCCATGTTTGCAGGAATATGACCAGTGAGTTCCCTAATCTGGTCTCCTACAATCGTTTTGTTGAGCTCTCGAATAAAACGCTTCTTCCCCTGGTTGCTTACCTGAGGACTCAATGCCTGGGTAAGAGCACCGGGATCTCATTCATTGACTCGACTCCGCTCAGAGCTTGCCATATCAAGGGTGAACACTCACATAAGGTTCTCCAAGGGCTGGCAACAAAGGGACAATGCAGCATCGGCTGGTTCTATGGGCTTAAACTACACGGTGTTATCAACGATCGAGGAGAGATCCTTGACTCTGTGCTGACCCCCGGGAATGTGGATGACAGAAAGCCTATGACCGATACCAATTTGCTGTCCCGCATCTACGGAAAACTCTTTGATGACAAGGGATACATCTCCCAAACGATCTTCGAGCAACTTTTCATTGATGGGATCCACCTAATAACCAAAATTCGAAAGAACATGAAGAACAGTTTAATGCTCACATCCGATAAAATCATGCTTCGGAAACGAGCATTGGTAGAGACTGTTTTCGATGAATTAAAGAACATATGCCAGATTGAACATACCCGTCACAGAAACCAGGGAGGGTTTATAGTGAACCTAATCTCCGGACTAATAGCATATTACTATTTACCGAAGAAGCCTTCCCTGAATCTGGAGGTGATTGATCCATCAATGGCATTAGCTTGTTGATTTTATGTCGAACTCACGTTAAATTAAGAATGGAATATAAACTACTGCTTATTCTGCCAAAAGACATAACCTTGAACTATGAGCTTTTTTCACAAAATGTTGGATTAATTACTGGAATGAGGCTGGGTTCACCTCCATTAAGTCTGGCCACAATAGCTGCATTAACTCCTGTAAATTTTAACATGCTTAATGCCTCTAATATAATTCCAAAGAATATGAGTGTTGAGCAACTTCAAAATGGCATCTTATGGCTTCTTAAAGAACTTTATAAATCTGAAAGGTTTATTGAGCGACTTAAAATTTTTTTTAATGATTTCGAAAAGTCTGATAAGAAAGGAGAAATTGAAATTTCTAAAACATTTTTGGATTTCGCAGTAATCGGCATAGTATTAAGACTAACCAGATTCCTTCTTTTCAGGGCAACTTCTTCTGAAAAGTATGCTTTTTTCAAAATGTTTAAGATTGTATTAAAATCATCACATCCTCAACGTTTTGGTATTCTTTTATACTATTTTATAAGGTTGCTGAATTATCAGAATTTCTTATCTGAAATCACAAGGGAATGTTGCCAAACGAATTACTCTGAAAATTTGATTTCATGTACCTGAATATGAGATTGGTAACAAATCATATTAAACTGGTAAAAAGTATTTGGATTATTATGGAGCCTTTAGCAAATTAGAAATGGAAGTGATATTTAAATATAAAGGAGAAATCACTTTTGAAACAATTGATTTGATATTAAACAGGCTCAAAAAAAGACGAGCCTACCGGGCTATTAGAAAATCCGTCCAGAAAAAGGTATACAGTGTTATTGTGGAATGCGTGGATAATATTTACAAACATAAGATAACAGACTCATTATTAGATAAAAATAAAGATGTTTCTCCATATATCATTTTGACAAGGGAAGATGATAAATACATTATAAGTACGGGAAATGTCGTTACGAATGAGAGTATTCAAGATTTAAGAGACGACCTTATTCAAATAAACATGCTTGATAGGATTGGATTGAAGTCCTCGTATGCTGAAATAGTAAGTAAAGATATTATTTCAGATGAGGAAGGGGCCGGACTAGGATTGATCACCATTGCCCTGAAAACTGAAGAGAAAATCAAATATGAATTCAATTTGGTAAATGATCAGTATTCATATTTTGAAATGAATATAATTATCTGATAAAGCCCAGAAATAATTTAAACTAACTTTATGTCATGGAGAAAATTATCATTGAAGCCACAGCCAACACACCTAAGGTAATTCTCGATCCTGACAGATTGATGTATGAAATTTCCGGTGAATCAAGGCCAAAAGATTCTTACAAATTCTTTTCTCCCATACTTCAATGGCTGGATGAACTCGGAGAAATCCTTACAAAGCGGAAGGATAACACAACTTTGTTTGAGTTCAATTTTAGATTTGAATATTTCAATTCCTTATCAGCAAAGTATATTCTGGATATTTGCAAAAAACTCAGCAGGCTTTATTCTGGAGGAAAAAATATTAGTGTGAAATGGTATTATGAAGAGGATGACGATGATATGCATGAAGTTGGCCAGGAAATGTCAAAAATCTCAAAGTTACCGTTTAAGTTCGTTGAGATTAAACCTTTATAAACCGTATTCCCATCACCATTATATCATCAATCTGTTCAAAATCAAGCTTCCATTCTTCATATTCTTTTTCCAATATTTCTTTTTGTTCATGCAAGGGTTTCTGGTGGATATTTATCAGTAGCTGTTTAAATTTTCTTGATCTGAATGTTTTTCTGTTAGGTCCTCCGATCTGATCTACATAACCATCAGAAAACAAATAGATGATATCATCTTCCTTAAAATGCAGTTCTTTATTGCTGAACGATTTTTCTTTATCATCATAAACCCCGATGGGCATATAATCGCCTTTAAATTCATTCATCTCCTTATTTCTTATTAGATATAACGGGCGAAAAGCTCCGGAATATTGTAACTTTTTATTATCAAAATCAACCACACATAATGCAATCTCCATCCCTTCTCGTGTTTCATCCTTTCTCCCCGTCTGATGAAGGGATTTTATTATGTGTTCCCGAAGTTCATTTAAGATCTCATTAGGGGTTATTATTTCTGCTTTATTTATAACTTCATTCAGAAAAGCGATTCCCAGAATGCTCATGAAAGCACCGGGGACCCCATGTCCTGTACAATCAGCCACGGCCACAATCACCTTGTTTTCTTTTTGGGAAACCCAGTAGTAATCTCCGCTCACGATATCCCTTGGTTTGTTTAATATGAAATAGGATGGTAATAACCTGTCCAGATCCTCATCCGGTGGTAATAATGCACTTTGAATGCGACTTGCATAGTGAATGCTATCGGTTATTTCTATTTTCTGCTGCTCGATTTGTTTTGTGCGTTGAATGACTTTCTCTTCCAGATTCTGGTTTACTTCTTTCAGATCTTCGATTAGTATTTTGTTTTGCCGTTTAAGACTATATGCCTCAAGTGCACGATCCATATTTATTTTGAATTCTTCCTTGTTCCATGGTTTGGTAATGTAGCGGTATACTCTCCCCTTGTTGATGGCCTGAATAATTGCTTCTACATCACTGAAGCCTGTCAGGACCATCCGTATACAATCGGGGTATAGAGGTATGATATTTTCGAGGAATTCAATCCCTGTCATTTCAGGCATTCGCTGGTCGGTAATAACCAGGTGAATGTTGTGTTTTTTCATGATTTCCAGTCCTTTATAGCCTGAAATTGCAAGATGAACTTCGTAATCCCGCCGGAAAGCAGCATTAAAAACGGTCAGGTTATCCTCTTCATCGTCTATGTACAGGATGGGATGTGGGATTTTTTTGGTATTCATGATGATGTTATTTTTTTGACTGTTTTACCGGCAGCACAATCACAAACTCACTTCCTTTTTCAACCTCACTTTTGACTTCGATACTGCCATTGTGTTTTTCGATTATGCTGTGACAGATCGAAAGTCCCAGGCCGGTTCCCTGGCCGACCTCTTTGGTAGTGAAGAAGGGTTCGAAAATTTTTGACTGAACATTTTCTGGGATCCCCCTTCCATTATCCTTAATGCTGATCCTGATTAATCCGTTTGATTTTGAAGTACTGATCGTTATTGTACCCTTATCGTCGATGGCATCAATGGCATTCGAAAGTATATTCATGAACACCTGGTTAAGCTGGCCGGGGTAGCATTCAATCTCAGGAATATCACCATAGTATTTATTAATTTCAACTCTTTGCTTGTATTTATTCCGCAGAAGGATCAATGTAGAGTCCAGGCCTTCGTGGATATCAGCAATCTTAAGCACATCTTCATCCAAACGTGAAAATGTACGAAGACCTTTAACTATCTCGGTAGTCCTTTCAGTTCCGGTTTTGACGCTGTCGATCAGCTTATTGATCTCACGGATTGCCTCATTGTAATCAATTTGTTTTTTTAGTTCTTGAATTTCTTTCAGTTTCTCTATGGCATTGTTTGGTGTAATCCTGTGATAGATGTCCAGAACCTGCCTGACTTCTTCTAAATTGGTATTTAGTGAATCCACCCCGGCACTGATAAAGGTTACTGGATTATTGATCTCATGCGCAATCCCCGCCACAAGCTGTCCTATAGAAGCCATTTTTTCTGACTGGACCAGCTGGGATTGAGTCAGTTTGAGACTTTCCAGCGTTTTTTGAAGTTCTTCTTTCTGATCTTCCAGGGTATCATTTGTGGTCTGAAGCTCTTCTTGCTGTTGCCTCAGTTCCTCATTTATATCCTCAATCTCCTGTTTTTGTTTTACCACTTCTGCTGTTCGCTTCCGGACCTTCAGGTCAAGATATTGTTTCGCCTCGAAATTCCTAAGTAATGAACTCATCTGCTGGGTAAATACCATGAAAGATGGTATCATTTCCTCTTTAATTTCATCATAATAATCTTTTTTGCTTGCAGAGACACCACCGGTAAGCATCCCATGAAGATTTCCATCCTCATCATAATAAGGGGAGAGGATAACCTGGGATAATCCTAAAGTCGCAAGAGATCCCAAATCCGGTTGAATATTTTCAATAAGAACTTTGCCGCCTTTATTAAAGCCCCTGGAAGCTATCCAGTCACGATCCAGGGAGCATTCTGCTTTCACTTCATCATCAAAACCAAGAAACGCCTCAATTTTCAGGCTATTGGTCTTATCAAATAAAAATAAAGCACTGCATTCAACCTCGAAGGTCTCTACAACCAACTCGACTGTGATCTCGGCAAATTCTTTCAGGGTTTCTGCCTGGATAACCTTCTGGCTGTATGACTGGATTGCTTTAAAGCGGGCAAGATCACGGTCGATAGAATTCCTGGTATTAATTAGATCCTGTTCAACCTTCAGGAAACGTATGACCTGACCCTGCAGGTCATCACACCTGGCTTGAACTTCCTCGTAGGTTGGCTTATTATTGCTCATTTGGGATGAAATCTTCAGATTAACTATTTTATCTGTGAATGACAGACAGTGACGATGTAAATGTATGAACCCGGTTTTTCCCACCTATCATGGCAAACTCACCACCTGAATACAATCCAAGCCAGGGTATTGGATCACCTTGACATATCGGGTACTGCATTCGATTGATGATTTCATCCTTGAGAATACGATTAATACTGAACCTCCCTCTCAGCAGACAGTCTGCATGAAAAACGGCCACCGGTTTTTTCCCCTTAAGTACTTCCTGAACCCGTTTTGTCATTCGATCCACACCCTCGAACATGCCCTTTTCATCCCGTTTGGCCAGTAACAGTCTTGTACCTTCTTTACATGTTGCAGGATAATAAAAGCTATTTTCATTAACATTACCGAATAAAGAGCGGAGTACATATCTACTCCCGTATTCTTCCTCTAATTCTGCAGGCAGCTCTTCGGCCACTATACCTAACGTCATTACCTCCAAAGGATCAGTTGTTTCCGGCACTCCCAGTACGTTTGTCAGGAATTTCCAGGCTGGTTGATCATTAAATTCGTAGATTATATTTGATTCAGATCGAGTAACCTCTAGCTGCATTCCTTGAAGTACGTTAAAACCATGATTGACCTGGGTGATAATCTTAAGTGTTGGATCGGCAAATCCAATAGCGATCCATCCTTTCTCAAATACCTGGTCATCAAAAAACGCATAGGTATTTATACCTTTCATATTGTCAACGGATGAACCTCCGAAAATTGGTGTATTTGGGTTAAAAACGGATTCAATCCCTGCAATGGCTTGGTCTAAAGGCGACATAGGCAAAACAGATGGAAGAAAAAGGATCATGTTTATATCTGGATTTTTACTCTTTAGATCCTGTGCAATCCTGACACCTTTATCATACGTATTCAAATTCTTAATTTCTGTACTGCTTGCAACAGCAAATTCCTCTTCACCCCCTTTTATGGCCATAATACCCAGGGCCTTCATGGATTCATCGGGACCCTCCCTGCCAATCACGCCTGCACCGGTACAACCAACAATACTGGCGTCTGGAGAGAGTCTTTTAGCTTCGGATAAGAGTTCGTTGAAGTTATGCCCCATGGCGGTGTAGATGATGATCAGATCACAATCCAGGTTCGGTTCACCCTCAAGGGCAATCTCAAGGCATTCCGTGATGGCTCTCTTGGAGTTCACTATGCTGGTGCTGGCGGAAAAGAATTTTAACATGATTTCAAGATTTTAGTTTGAAATTATTCATTTTTGATATGAACACAATGCACTCCCTTTCCTTCCATTCCCGGCTGGAAGCATGCACTGTCTGAAATGCATTCTGATTTTCGGAGATCACCCGATTTCCAACGTTTTATCAGATCTGGTTCCCGGATTAAGGGACGGCACATGGATATATAATCCGTGATCCCTGTATTTACCAATTCTTCAGCTACCTCAAATGAACGGATCCCTCCCACGAGTATCAACGGGATTTTGATTTTTTCCTTAAAACGTTTGGATGCCTCTCTGTAGTAAACTTCTTTCTTTCCCGTTGGCGAAAAGGAACCATCGACATTTCCTGTCAAAAGAGCACCGATCGTTCCTCCACTCAGTTCAATGGCGTTTACACCGGATTTTTCAAGCATGGCTGATACCAGTAGCATTTCATCTGTATTGAAACCTCCATCAAGGAAATCATCTGAATTAATTTTAACCAGAATAGAGAACTGTTCACCAACTGCTTCCCTGATGCTCTTAATAATTTCCAGGACAATCCTCGCCCGGTTTTCAATATTCCCTCCATATTCGTCAGTTCTCTTGTTAAAAAATGGCGAAAGGAACTGGCTCAGCAGCCAGCCATGGGCTGCATGAACCTGAACACCGTCAAATCCGGCCTTTTGAGCTCTGACCGCTGCATCTTTGAATGCTCCGATGCTTTCAAGGATATCTTCCCTCGTCATTTCCCGGCCTAAAGGACCATCAGGTGTTTGCATAACCGATGGGCCCAATGGTTCCTGGCCGGTGAACATGAGCGGAATACTAAATAAACCTCCATGCACCAACTGCATAACAACCGGTGCTCCTGCTTTATGTACAAATTCCGCCATTCGTCTGAGACCGGGCAGAAGACTGTCGTTATATACACCCATTTGAAAGGGTGCACATTGAGCGTTCTGGGAAACAAAGGCCATTTCGCTTATCAACAATCCCGTTTCACCCCTTGCTATCGGTAACATGGAACTGATAAGCAGTGGAGAGCAGGAGCCATCATGATTGGCCTTACCCAGCCATGTGGCAGAACATATAAAACGGTTTTTTAAGGCAATGTTTCCTATTGTTGTTGAATCAAAAAGCTTTGATGATTTTATCTCTTCTGTTTTTAATTGTACTTTTTCTTCTTTAACTGCTGATTTACGCTTTACAATAACATACAGGGATGTGGTGAACCCTTGTAACTCATTTCTGCCGCCCAGAGGGGTAAGTTCACCGCCACCATACATTCCCAGCCAGGGTATGTTTTCATCCTTGCAGAGGGGATATTGTAAGCGGCTGACAATTTCATCTTTCATAATCCGGTTAAAAAGCATCCTTCCCCTGGCGACACAGTCGGCATGAAATACAGCCACAGGTTTCCTGCCCTGGCAGCGTTCCAGGATTTGTATCATCATTCGATCCACACCATCTAGTATATTATTTTCGTTCCTCCTTGTCAACCAGAGTTTTGTGCCTTCCGGAATTGCCCTGATACCATATAGGGAGCCATCTGCTACTGGTATAATCGCATTTACCAGATAGGGACTGCCATATTCTTCATGCAAATCCACTGGCAGCTCTGTAGCGAGTGGTGCAAAAATCAATACCTCCATGGGTTTTGCTGTCTCCGGCATTCCCAGTTTTTCAGTCCAGATTTTCCAGGGAGACCGGCCATCCATCTCAAATATATGATGATCTTCAGAATGTGTTACTTCAAAGGGTTTCCCAATGACATCGTATCCATGGCTGCCCAGACCGATCAGCTCAAGTGTCGGGTCTGCAAATCCAATCATAATGGCACCCTGCTCAAATACCTGCTCTCCAATAAACTGAAAATTGCTTATCAATTTATTGTTGTCAATAGAAAGCCCGCCAACGATTGGAATATCCGGACCGAAAACGGATTCAATGCCTTCAATTATATTGGTATGAATTGTTATCCGTGTCTGCGTTGACACACCAGGATGACAAAAGATCATATTGATTCCGGGGGTCTTATTCTTCATATCCCGGGAAAGTTGAGAGAAGGTTTCAAATGAATCAGCTTTTTCGAGAGAATCTATTCCGGAAACAGCAAATTCATCTTTTGGACCTTTTATGGCCATTATCGCCAGGGCCTTAATTGATTCATCAGGGCCTTCTTTGCCGATAATCCCGCCGCAGGTGCAGCCCACAACCTGTGCATTTGGAGAAAGCTTGTGGGCTTCGCCCAGGAGCTCTTTGAAGTTATGCCCCATGGCGGTGTAGATGATGATCAGATCACAATCCAGGTTTGGCTGGCCTTCAAGTGCATTCTCAAGGCATTCCGCGATGGCTCTCTTAGAGTTCACGATGCTGGTGCTGGCGGAGAAGAATTGTAGCATGATTTTATGTTTTTATGATGTCATTGGACAATATTCCTTAACAAATAAGCTGGTCTGCAATGCAACAAAAAAATCTGATATCAACAAACTGTTCTCGTATTAACAATAAAAATCCTTGTAAACGATCAGTGAAATGAGAATTGCCCGGGAAGGAAATTATTCTTGTAATTGCAATGGAAGTTACAAATTATAACTTAATTCAAGTGTTGTCATTGAAGAATATATCTTTCCCTTTTAGAGTCGAACTTTCCATAACAATATCACCAGTGAAAAATTTTTGCATCTGAACCATATCTTGTGATACCGATGTAGGTCCAAGATAAGCCTTAAAGTTCTTGATCAATGGTGCCAGTGAATTTGCAAACACATAAATAGAATCCTTGGTCCAAGTAATTTTGTCATTGACAATCATGAGAGCATCCTCAGTAAACAAATTAGCGATTTCTTGTGCATCGCCTGAGTTCCAAGCATTTTCGTTCACCATAAGGAGGGAGTCCACTGATATCCTTTTCTGTGATCACAGAATCCGTTTTATGCATGGATCGGTCTATCCTTAGCCGGGTCGCGGACAGGGAGGTATTTTCTGTATCTTTAAAGGATTGATCAGAGCCCATTGTCAGGATTAACAGTATACAAAGCATCGGCTGGATCAGGCAAGACCTTTGCATTGGCAAGGGATTATATCAGCCTGGTAATACAGGATCCTGAAATATTCAGGCATATACTTGCTGTCACTTTTACCAATAAGGCCACCGACGAGATGAAGGGCCGGATTCTGGAGGAATTATACCGCCTGGCATCAGGTGTGGATTCTTCCATCAGGACTGAGATCATTGAACAGCAAAAACTGGACGGTGAAGAGGTCAGTGCCAGGGCAAGGATCATCCTGGAAACCATTTTGCAAAATTATTCCCGTTTTCATATTGAGACCATAGACCGCTTTTTTCAACGGGCCATTCGTGCCTTTACAAAGGAAATAGGACTGGCTGCAGGCTATGAGGTGGAGCTGGATGCAGCACGTATCTTATCCGAAGCAGTGGACATGATGCTGGATGGCCTTGACCAGGATCCAGAGCTGCAAAAATGGTTTGTGGATTTTGCAAGGGAGAAGGTGATGGAAGGAAAGCACTGGAACCTGAAAAATGACCTGCTGGTGCTGGGCGCAGAATTGAACAATGAGCGGTTCCAGGAAGAAAGTAAGGACCTGGTAACCCAGTTATCCGATAAGGATGGATTCAGCAGGTTCCAGTCAGCTTTAAACACCATCAAATTTGGTTTTGAGAATGGCATCGAGGGACTTGCCAGGGATGCTTTTAAAATAATGAATGAGGAGCAGTTGGATGAAGGGGATTTCAAGGGAGCTTATGGTGTCGGATGGTTTTTCGGCAGGATTCTGCGTGGAGATTACCGCGTGCCTTCCAGTACCATAATAAATGCTGTGGATACAGCCGAGAACTGGTATGCCAGGGGATCTGAGGCAAGGGACAGGATCCTCAAGGCCTACGACAGGGGATTGAATGATCTGTTGAAACAGGTAATCGGTATGTATGAAAGTGATTTCCGAAAGTATAGTACCGCAGGTTCGGTCAGGAGCTTTCTATATACCCTGGGCATT
>SDBS01001437.1_pt1 | contig 24126 bp, 20 predicted proteins | sample 2277091 | NCBI WGS metagenome assembly SDBS01 (sample SAMN10404972, study PRJNA504765) | marine sediment metagenome | isolation source: marine sediment core GS10_PC15, 163 cmbsf | place: Arctic Ocean: Southern Knipovich Ridge | collected 2010
AAGAGGTGGTGGAAAAAGCCCAGAGCCTCAAGTTCGACGAAAACCTGGAGGACTCTGAAAAGCTCAAGAAATGGCTGGAGAACCTGGCGCCGGAAGACTTCGGCAAATACAAGATGTAGCTAGGTTCGCAGCGTAAACAACAGATAGAGACCCAGGAGGCCGAAGATCAGGTTGGCGCCCCAGGCCGCCAGCAGAGGGCTCAACAATCCCGCCGAGCCGAGACTGCGGAAGATGCCCACGGCCACCCAGTAGACGACGACGATGACCATGCTCAGCCCGATCCCGACGAGGGCCCCGCGCTTCCCCATGGAAAAAGCGAAGGGGATGCCGATCAGGGCCATGATCAGGCTGACAAGGGGGAAAGACAGCTTGAAGTAGAGGGCCACCCGGAAATCGCTGGTATCGGAGCCCATCTCCTCGACACTCCGGATGTAGTCGAGCAGGCTTCTGAAGTTCATCTGTTCGGGCTCCTTCCACTCGCTCAGGAAATAGGAACGGTCTTCGGCCAGCTGCAGGCTCATCCGTTCCCGCCGCATAAAATTCTGGGGGAGCCCCTCCTCGAAATCGAGGGACCAGCAGTTGACGAGGGAGAGCTCCCGGCCCTGCAGGTATCCCTTTTCCGCGAAGATTCGGCGGTTTATCCGCCAGGCATCGGGGTCGACATCCAGGATGGTCAGCTGGCTGAAGGTGTCGGCGACGCCGTCGAAGTGGCCGTAGTGGAAGATTCGCTTCCTTTCCCGGCCCACGATCCAGCGCCGGTCCACCCGGCTGGTGCTGCGGGGCGGGGCATCGATGATCCGGTTCCAGACCTCCTCCGCTTGGCGGTTGGTGCCGGGCAGGATGTTTTCCTGGAGATAGAACGAGGCAAAACTCACCACGGCGGCCATCATGACCACCGGGAGGGCCACCCGGTACAGGCTTACCCCACAGGCCTTCATGGCCGTGATCTCGTTGAATTTGGCCAGGATCCCCAGGCTCAACAGGGTGGCCATCAGCGCGCTCACGGGGAGCACATAATACATGTCCTGCGGCAGCTTGAACCAGAGGAACTCCAGGAAGATCGCGAGGGACTTGCCGTGCCGGTAGACCTCGTCGATTTTCTCAAAAAAATCGATGATGACGAACATGGCCATCATGCTGAAGAAACCCAGGGCGAAGATCGCCAGGTACTTGCGGATGATGTAGCGGTCCAGGATGGAGGGGAACCGCAGGCTGAGCCGGGGAAGACGCAGGGCGCGGCGGCGCGGGGGTTCCGGGGCCGCGGGGGCCCGCCTCGACCACAGGCGTCTCACTCTCTGGAACAGGGCCCACTCCTTGTGTGACGTGATAAAGAGGTAGAGCCCGCAGAGGGCCAGCAGGATGTTGGGACCCCACATGCCCAGCCAGGGCGCCATTTGGCCTTCCCGCGCCAGGCTCTCCCCGCCGGTGATGAGGACGTAATAGATCGTGATGATCACGATGCTGATCGTGAAGCCGCTGGTGCGGCCGCCCTTCCGCGTGGTGGCTGCCAGGGCGATCCCCAGCAGGGCAAAGACAAAACAGGCAAAGGGCAGCGAGAACTTCTTATGGATCTCGATCCAGTGCCTCCTGAGGCTCCTCGTCTGCCAGGGCACGGGAGAGCCCTGCTCTGCCTCGGGCAGGGCATCCAGCTCGGCCCGGAGGCCGGCCGCAGCCACCCAAAGCTCCCGGATATCCTTTTCCCGGACATTCTTGCTGTCGGAGATCGCGGCGAAGAAATTCCCCACATCCAGCTCCACTTCCCGGTGCTCGAAGGCCGTGACCTGATACTCTTCCGGATTCTGGGAGTGATAGATGTGCACCCGACCCTGGAAGAGTTCCAGGATCGCACGTTTCTCAGCGCCGAACACCTTCATACGCGCCCTGGACGCGAACACCTCGGCTGGGAGGCGGCCCTCCTCGGCCAAATGGACGAAGACGTTCTGCCAGGATTTGTCTGGGGCCACCTCCTGGATGTAGAGTACCACGCCCGGGATGTTCTCGTTGAACTCCCGGGGCGTTATGTCGAACTGGATGCGAGTCAGGACCGAGCTGACAAAGGTCCGCACGAATGTGTAGTTAGCGCGGGGAGCGCTGTACAGAAGCAGAAAGGACGTCACCAGCCATCCGCAGAACGAGAAGATCAGGACCGGCCGCAGGAGCCGCTTGTTGCTGATGCCCAGGGTCTTGAAGGCGGTGACTTCCGAGTCGGACGACATGCGGCTCAGGCCGGCCAGGATGCCCATGAGCACGGACATGGGCACCGTGAAAGCTAAAACAGACGGGATGAGATAGACAAGCAGGGAGAGGACGGTCCTGAGGGGCACCCCCCGGTCGATGAAATACTCGGACAGCAGCAGGATCTGGTTCATCAACAGCACAAAGGTGTAGACCAGGAGCCCCAGCGCGAACGGGGGGAAGAGCTCCTTGAGGACGTAGCGGTCGAACAGCTTTATCACTGTTCCCATTTATAGCACAAACCCGCCCGTTGTTCTAGGGGACGGAAAGCATCCGGTCTTGCTTCGGGAGGCTCCTTTTCGCCTCTCTTCCCGGCCTATTCAGTCCGAGCGGAAGACCCCCCCTACCTCCCCATGCGCTCGGACTGAAAACGACCGGGTTCAAGAGAGACAGAGGATGCTCCCTAGGGGATGTCCAAAAAAAAAGCCCCGGGCGACACGCCCGGGGCTCGAGGTTCCTTCTGGATGGAAGGGGCCTAGTACATACCGCCTCCGGGAGGCATGGCCGGCATATCCGATTTCTCTTCCGGGATCTCCGACACCAGGCCCTCGGTGTTCAGCATCAGGCCTGCGATGCTGGCGGCGTTCTGGAGCGCGGTGCGCACCACCTTGGTGGGATCGAGCACGCCACTCTTGATGAGGTCTTCGTACTTCTCGGTCAGGACGTTGAAACCGATATTCTTTTCTTTCTTTTCCCTAACTTTCTCCACGATGAGGGAACCCTCCTGTCCGGCGTTGTGGGCGATCTGGCGCATCGGCTCTTCCACGGCGCGCTTGATGATGTTGACACCGATCTGCATGTCTCCTTCGAGCTCGAGCTTGGCCAGGGCCGGCTGGCTGCGCAGCAGGGCCACGCCGCCGCCGGGCACGATGCCTTCCTCGACCGCGGCCTTGGTGGCGTGCATGGCATCCTCCACGCGGGCCTTTTTCTCTTTGAGCTCGGTCTCGGTGGCGGCCCCCACTTTGATCAGGGCCACGCCGCCGACCAGCTTGGCCAGCCTTTCCTGGAGCTTCTCACGGTCATAATCCGAGGAGGTGTCCTCGATCTGGGTCCGGATCTGCTTGATGCGGGCCTTGACCTCATCGCTGCTGCCTTTGCCCTCGACGATGGTGGTGTTGTCCTTGTCCATCACGATCTTCTGGGTTTCACCCAGCCAGTCCACGGTCACGTTCTCTAGCTTGACACCGATGTCCTCGGTGATCACCCGGCCGCCGGTCAGGACCGCGATGTCCTCCAGCATGGCCTTGCGCCGGTCACCGAAACCAGGCGCCTTGACCGCGACACACTGGAAGGTGCCCTTGAGCTTGTTGACGACCAGGGTGGCCAGGGCTTCGCCCTCGACATCCTCGGCGATGACCATGAGGGGCCGGCCCATCTTGGCGATGTTCTCGAGCAGGGGCAGGAACTCGCGCAGGTTGCTGATCTTCTTCTCATACAGCAGGATCACGGGCTGCTCGAGTACCACTTCCATGCGGTCCGGATCGGTGATGAAATAGGGAGAAAGATAGCCGCGATCGAACTGCATGCCTTCCACGATCTCCATGGTGGTTTCCAGTCCCTTGGCCTCTTCCACGGTGATGACGCCGTCCTTGCCGACCTTGTCCATGGCCTCGGCGATGATCTTGCCGATGGACTCGTCGTTGTTGGCGGAGATGGCGCCGACCTGGGAGATCATCTCGCCGGTGACGTCGCGACTCAGATCTTTGAGCCCATCCACGATCACGTTCACAGCCTTTTCAATGCCCTTCTTGATCAGGGTGGGGTTGGCGCCGGCCGTGACATACTTGATCCCTTCGGCATAGATGATCTGGGCCAAGACCGTGGCCGTGGTGGTTCCGTCACCGGCCACATCGGAAGTCTTGGAGGCGACTTCCTTGACCAACTGGGCGCCTATGTTCTCGATGGGGTCTTCCAGCTCGATCTCCTTGGCCACCGTCACCCCGTCTTTGGTGCTGGTGGGGGAGCCGAATTTCTTTTCCAATATGACGTTTTTGCCCCGGGGGCCGAGGGTCTCTTTGACCACGTTGCTCAGCACATTCACACCCCGCAGCAAAGCCTGTCGGGCTTCATCGCTTAAGGTTATCTGTTTTGCCATTTTTGATCTCTCCTTGATGCAGTAGTATTAAGAGACCTTTGCCAAGATCTCTTCTTCGCGCACGATGACGTACTCCTCATCATCGACGGTCACATCCGTGCCGCTGAACTTCCCGATCAGGACCCTGTCACCGGCCTTGACCTCGAGAGGAACGAGCTTGTCGCCCTCGATGCGGCCCTTGCCGACGGCGATCACTTTCGCTTCCAGGGGCTTTTCCTTGGCGGTGTCCGGGATAATGATTCCGCCCTTGACCACTTCTTGCTCTTCGAGCCGTTTGAGAAGCACTCTGTCATACAAAGGCTTCACTTTCATGATTGATACCTCCTCTAAGATTTAGGATGATTGCTGATTAGCAGTTAAACTGTACGAGTGCTAATATAGAGGAAAATTCCCCTGTTGTCAAGTGGATATTTAGCACTCCGACAAATTGAGTGCTAACCTGGATAATTCAGGCTGGATAATCAGATCCCGCGGCACAAGACCGGGCCGGGCTACTTCAGTTCCAGGGATTTGCACAGGTTGTGCAGGGTGTTGCGGTGGATGCCCAGGGCCTTGGCCATCCGGGTCTTGTGGCCGTTGTATTTCTCGGAGGCGGTCAGGATGTAAAGCTTCTCGAACTCCCGCAGGGCGTCCCGGAGGGGCAACTCGTTCTCGACCAGATCATTGACCAGTATTTTCATCTTGGCGTTGATCGTCAACTGTTTATAATCGTGTGACATCCTCCCCCTCCTTGCCGAAGATATCCTCGTAGGCAACGTAAAACGCCTCCTTCAATTCCTCGGGGATGAGATCTATGAGGCCCCGGGTCACTTCCACGCAGGAAGGCGCGATGATCGAATTCCTGAGCGCATCGCTGTTGACCGGGAACACCAGCATGGTGAAGACCAGGATACCGCAGATCAAGGCACCCTTGAGCAAACCCAGGGCGCCGCCCATAACATGATTGAGGAACTTGAGCGGCCCCTTGATGGCCTTCGAGAACATCCTCCCGACCAGCCAGCCCATTATCAGCACGGCCACAAAGATGATAAGAAATCCCAGAAAACCGGACACATTCGGGTCCTTGACCAGCGTCCCGAATGCGGAGGCCACCACGGAATAGAAAGCCAGCGCCAGGATGAGGCCCACGATCACGGCCAGGATCCCGACCACCTGCCGCACCAGCCCCTTTATGATCCCCAGGATAAAGGCGGTCAGCAGGATGAGTAGGAGCACGATATCCAACCAATTGAAACCCATCTACGGCCTCCTTTGCGCAAGCTCCTCGATCATCCGGACCCGCCCGACCCGCAGCGATCCGAACGGAATATGAGGCTTGATGCTGCCGTGAAAGTCCGAGCCGGCCGTTGCAACCAGGTCGAATTCACAGGCAAGGGACAGGTACGCCCGGGTCTGTTCCTCATCATGATAAGATGTATACACCTCCAAACCCTGCAGTCCCCCGGCCTTGAGTACCCGCAGGTCATCCGGGGTGGTCTGCTGGAAAGAGGCGCCGGGATGCGCCAGCACCGGGACACCCCCGGTGGCCGGGGCCTTCGCCAGCACGTCCAGCAGGCCGATGTTCCGGCGCTCCACAAAGGCCGGCCGGCCCTCCATGAAGTGGTCCTTGTAAAAGGCATAGGGAGCGAGCGGGGCATTGTCTCCCTGGAAATAGTGAGCAAAGGCCGGGTCCCCGCTCTCTTCGGCCTTGCGCAGCACGACCTGGGCGATGGTCACTCCCAGGGGAGCAAAGGGAGCCGATTCTTCCCGGACTTCCTCCCAGGTCAGATCGAAGCCCAGCTGGACGAGCCGCTCCACGCGCTCCCGGGCCTCAAGGAACCGCCTCTCCCTCACCGTCTTGATGAGTTCCTTGAGCTGCTCGGAATTACAGTCGACAAAGGGCAGCAGGAGATGGAACTCGCGGCCCTCGAAGAGCGTGGTCAGTTCGATACTGGGTATGACCTCCACGCCCTCCTGTTCCCCCAGCTGAACGGCTTCGGGATAGGCTGCGGTGGTGTCGTGATCCGCGATGGCGATGACGGCCAGATGCGTTTCCCGTGCCAGGCGTACTATGCGGCGGACAGGGAAATCTCCGTCGCTGCTCTTGTGGGAATGGATGTGCAGATCGACACAACCGGACATCACAGTTCGTCTTTCCCTGTCAGCAGCCTGAAAATCTCCCCATAGCGCTCAGCCGTCTGCCGGATGATGGAATCCGGCAGCACAGGAGGATCCGACTGCTTGTCCCAATCCGTGCCTTCGAGATAATCCCGCACGAACTGTTTGTCCAGACTGGGCTGCGATTTGCCGGGAGCATAGGTGGAGACCGGCCAGAATCGCGACGAATCCGGTGTAAAAATCTCATCCACCAGTATGATCTCGCCCTGGTACACCCCGAACTCGAATTTGGTGTCCGCGATGATGATGCCCTTGGAGAGGGCATGGAGCGAGGCTTTCTGATAGAGTTCGATGCTGATCTTCCTGATCTTCTGGGCCAGTTCTGCGCCGACCATCTTCTGCATCTCTTTAAAGGATATGTTGATATCGTGCCCTTCCTCCGCCTTGGTGGCCGGAGTGAAGATAGGCTCCTCCAGACGGTCCCCCTGCCGGAGGTCCGGAGGCAGTTTGACCCCGCTGGTCTTGCCGCAGGCCTGGTAATCTTTCCAGCCGGACCCGGCCAGATATCCCCGGACCACACACTCCACGGGAAAGACCTCGGTCTTCTTCGTCAGCATGGACCTTTTATCCAGAAGCGTCCGGTATTTCTGCAGAACGGCCGGATACTCATCGATTTCGGTGCCCACAACATGATTGGGACAGATGAGCGAGGTATAATCGAACCAAAACTTGGAGATCTGTGTCAGAACCTTACCTTTATCCGGGATGAGCGAGGGTAGCACATAATCAAAAGCGGAGACCCGGTCGGAAGCCACGATGAGCAGTAGGTCCTCCACTTCATACACCTCACGGACCTTCCCCTTTTTAAAGAGTTTCAATTCCGGGATATTGGTATCGGATAAGCCGTCGTTCATATCCACCTCGAATCTGATGGCGGGACAGTAATTTCCGCAAGAATCAGGGACACCGTCCGATGAAATTCAGGAGCCTCCCTGCCTTGTGAGCTTCCCGCCTGTAAGAGTATAGATTTTTTTCACAGTGGGTGCAACCACTAATGGAAAAAATGTTGGCGTCTTCGAGCCCGGCCTCGCCCAGCTGATGTCGGTTGGCCGCCCTGAGGTCAAATAGATATTTTCCGGGAGCTTCCTGAATCGGCCGGAACAGATCCGGGGGATGGCCCCGGTCGGCAAAGGCGCGCCGGACATCGCCCCCCACCTCGTAACACGCGGAGGCAATACACGGACCCAGGACCGCGCGCAGTTCCGACGCCCCGCAGCCGAATTCGTCCCTGAGGATTCGCACAACCTTGTGCACGATCCCCAGGTTTGTTCCCCGCCATCCACAGTGAACCGCAGCCAGCACAGCCCCCCTGGAACCGGAGATGAGGACAGGCAGGCAATCGGCGGTCCTGATCACCAGCAGCATACCGGGCAGGTTCGTCACCAGGGCATCTCCCGTGAGCGGGCCCGGCGGATGATCGGCTAGGCGGTGTACGGTATCTGAATGTTCTTGAACAAGGGATACGATCCGCAGGCCTCTCCGGCTCGACTCTCCTTCCAGGACACTCAGGCTCAGCTCCCTGGTCCCGAATCCACGCCAGATCGCGGATTCACCCCCAAAATCGGGCAAGGAGCAGTAAAGGCCCTCGTGGGTCACACACATGGCGGATTATTCCGGCGCTGTGAAGGCCTCGAAATTGAAGTGGCGGTAATGCTCGATGACATCCTGGATGAGCGTTGTTTTCTCCATTTTCAGGATATCTCCGGAGGCGATCTTCTCCAGGAAGGGCAGCTCGCTTTCCTGGAAGGGGCTGGATCTGTTTTTCCTCCCCCGTATTTTCAATTTAAGCGTCAGTTCCAGAGCATTTTTCGGGAGCTGAATGACGTACTGGAAGTTGTCGATGCGCGACTTCGGGAAGAAGATGTAGAACTCCATGGTCCTGCCCCGCCGGCGTTTGATCGAGGTCCGGATGCTGTGCTGCTTGAATTCTTCCTCCAGGCTCTCGAAGGCCGGCTCTGCGATGAATTCGCAGAACTGGTTGAAATTGTCCAGCGCCTCCTGTTTGCTCTCCTGGAGGATCCGCAGTTCCTCGAAATAATTCGCCAGATTCAGTTTCCAATCGACCATCAGGAGTCCTCAGGGCTTTGCTTCGCCATCTATTTTAGCACAACTCCATCCCGCTGTCATTGTCCTAGCGGTCTATCAAAAGACCCCGGGGGGAAGGCTCGCGCCGGCCGCGGGCACAGGGGCTGGACGGGACAGCCGGAATTGTGTTACATATGATGGAAATATTGAGAACACCGGAAACGCACGTATCAACAGGAGCACAGGATGGCCAACGGTGAATCGAGCCAGAGAGGAAACTGGAGTTCCAAGGTTGCCTTTATCCTTGCCGCCTCCGGGTCTGCCATCGGGCTGGGCAGCATCTGGCGTTTCCCCCTGTTCGTGGGGCTGAACGGAGGGGCGGTCTTTGTCTTCACGTACATCGTCGCGGTCTTTTTCATCGGGTTCACTGTCATGCTGGCGGAACTGACCATCGGCAGGCACGCACAGATGAGCCCTGTCCCCGCATTCAAACACATCAAACCCGGGACACCCTGGTCGCTGGTGGGATACCTGGGTGTTTTCTGCGGTGTGTTCATCCTTTCGTATTATTCGGTCATCGCCGGCTGGGCGGCCGGCTATTTCTATAAGACCATCACCGGGGCTTTCCCCGGTCAGATCTCCTGGGAAGACTCCGCCTCCCTCTTTGCGCGGTTCGCCGCCGATCCCCTGCAGGTCCTGATCTGCCTGGCTGCCATCATCGCCCTGACGACCTATGTCATATCCAAGGGGGTCAAGAGCGGCATCGAGCGCTGGTCCAAGATCCTGATGCCGGTGCTCTTCGTGCTCATCATCATCCTGGCCGTGCGCGCCCTGAGCCTTCCCGGGGCAAAAAACGGGCTCATGTTCTATCTCAAGCCCGATTTTTCGGATCTCAATCCCACCATCCTCTTCTTCGCCGTGGGGCAGGCTTTCTTCTCCTTGAGCCTGGGGATGGGCACCATGATGACCTACGGCAGCTACATCTCCAAGCGCGAAAACCTGGTCTCCTCGGCCGGATGGGTGTGTTTCTCCACCACCCTGATCGCCATCCTGGCCGGGATCATCATCTTCCCCACCCTCTTCGACACGCTGCAGCTGACGCCCGAGCAGTTTAAGCAGGAGTTCGTGGTCGACACCGGGCTCATGTTCCAGGTCTTCCCCATCATCATTTCCAAGATGCCGGGAGGCCACATCTTCGGCATCCTCTTCTTCGCCCTGCTCCTCATCGCCGCCCTGACCTCCACCATCTCGATGCTGGAGGTGCCCACGGCCTACCTGGTGGATCAGCGGCGCTGGAGCCGGCGCAAAGCCGCGGTCGCCATCGGCATCATGTCGTTCGCGCTGGGAGTCCCATCCGCATTGTCCGCCGGAGGGGTGAAGTTTCTCACCAAATTTAACTATATGGGGAAGATGGATCTGATCTTCGGCAACATCCTTCTGGCGGTGGGCGGGCTCTTCATCTGCCTGTTCCTGGCCTATGCCTGGAAGATCCGCAACGCCCTCAAAGAGATCTCCCTGGGGTGCAAGACCTTCCGTCTGAGACCGCTGTGGGTTTTCAACGTCAGGTTCCTGGCACCGCTGGCCGTCATCCTGATCCTGATCTTCATCCGGGTCCTTACGGGTTGAAATCCCGGATCTACCTGTTAAAGACATGCCCATGAGCGATAAGAAAAGCAAGAAGGACGTCTTAGTTTTCCTGCTCAAGCTGGCAGTCAGCTTCGCGCTGCTGGCCTACATCATCCTCAAGAAAGCCTCTGTCCCGGATATCCTGCGGGTCCTCCGCGGCGTGGACATATTCTGGATCCTGGCCTCGTTTTCACTCCATGCCCTGGGTGTCTGGATCAGCGCCGTGCGCTGGCGCATCCTCATCCTGGCCCAGGGCGATACCGTCCCCCTGGGATACCTGGTGAAATCCTACCTGGTGGGGACCTTCTTCAACAACTTCCTCCCCAGCCGCTTCGGCGGCGATGTCGTACGAATCTGGGACGGCTCCCGCTACTCCGGCTCCGTGCTGAGATCCTCGGCCGTGGTGCTGGTGGAACGGCTGACGGGTGTTTTCATCCTGCTGCTGCTCGCGCTGACGGCTTCGCTCGTCCGGCTGGACATGGCCCGCGAGTTCCCCGTGATCTGGCTGGCCCTGGCCCTGGCGGCTGCGGGGCTGGCGGCCCTCTTCGGGTTCCTGACACCGTTCAGCGAGAAGCTGCTTCACCGCCTGCCCGAGTCAGGTTTCCGGGGCAGACTCAGAGGCAAGGCCCTGGAGTTCCGGGAGGCCGTGCTGGTGTACAGGAGCCGGAAAGGGGCCGTTCTAAAAGCCATGTTCTGGGCGCTGCTGCTCCAGGTTAACGTGATCGTCCACTATTACCTGGCAGGGAAGGGGTTTCACCTCGAAGTGCCCCTGCTGGATTATTTCATATTCATCCCGGTGGTCCTGCTGGTCCTGACCATCCCTATCACCATCGGCGGGCTGGGCGTACGGGAAGTCCTCTACACACAGATACTGGGGTACTACGCCATCCCCGCGTCGGCCGCCGTCGCCTTTTCCCTGATAGCCGATACAGCCTTCACCCTGGCCGTCGGTCTCCTCGGCGCCGTGGTTTACATCACGCGGAAAAAGCCCGGACAGGTGTATCGCTGACCGGAAAATGGTACAATTGCAGAAGCTTCCGATGCGGATGTTCAGCCTCAATCACAGATCCACCGTGATGCGCCCCCTCCTCTGTCTGTCGCTGGCAATACTGTTCTTCTCTGTGGCCGGGCACCCCCGGCAGGACCGGCAGACAGACGTGACGGATTACGAAAAACGCCTGAACAAGCTGGCGGCCGAGATCGAAATCCTGCAGGTCAACATCACACGGGAGAAGAAAAAAGAGTCATCGGTACTGGCCCGCCTGGGGCGGCTGGGACTGGAAAAAAAGCTGATCCTGAATCAGATCGACATGTATAGCACGCAGCGGGAACGGTCGCTCCAGGAGATCGAAGACCTCAAGGTCGAGATCCCCCGGATGGAGGCTTCGCTGGAGAATGAGCGGGAGGCGATCGAAACGATCATCGTCACCCTGTACAAGTTCGGCCGGTACAATTATATAGAACTCATGCTTCAGGCCGACAGTGTCGGCAGCCTGCTCTCCGAGAACAAAAACCTGGTGATCCTGGCAGAGGAGCAGGAGAAAGTCATCACCGACTACCTGACCCGGCTGGAGGAACTCAACACCGCACGGGAACGGCTCGAAAGCAAAAGGATCGAGTCCGGTCAGCTGCTGCAGAAAGCCCGCGAAAAACAGGGGGAGCTGGGGATCCAGGAAAAACGGAGCCGGGCCCTCATCAACGAGATCGACCAGAACATCAAGACCCACGAACAGGCGATCGCGGAAAAAACAGAGCGTGCCCGGCAGCTGCAGGATCTGATTAAAATGCTCCTGGACGACAAGATCGACCTGCCTTTTACCCTGACACCACTGGATGAACGCAAAGGCCGCCTTCCCTGGCCCATCCCGGCCCGACGGGTGGTGACCCGATTCGGTGTCGTGCGTCACCCCCGGTACAACACCACCACCCAGAACAACGGGATCGAGATCGTTCCCCAGAACAGCATGCTGGTGAAAGCCGTTCACCAGGGGATCGTGCGCTACGCGGACTATACCGACGGCTACGGTTTCCTGATCATCATCGACCACGGCCTGGCCTTCTACACGGTCTACGGACACTGCTCGGAATTTTTTGTCCAGAAGGGTCAGGTCGTGCAGGAAGGCGATCCCATAGCCCAGGTGGGAGACATCGGATCGATGCAGGGAACCACGCTCTATTTCGAGATCCGGCACTCGGCCGAGGCCCAGGATCCCTTGCAATGGCTCAGAAGAAGATGATACAATCTGTCCGGATCGACACATGGCAAAAAAGCACCTTCGATGGATCGTCCCCCCCCTAGTCGTGGCTGCGGGTCTGTTCTTTTTCCTGGAAAAAGACTTCCTCCCCGGGGCTTCCCCCCAATCCCAGCCCAGTGAATCCCTCCGTCTGCTGGAGGTCGTCATGCGCCTGGTCCAGCAGGACTATGTGGAGGAGCCTGACCCGGTCAAGACCATGTCCGGCGCTTTCAAGGGGCTCGTGGATTCGCTCGATGTCCTCTCCAGCTACCTGGATGAGGAAGGTACGGCCAGGTTCCGGGAACGCGGCCGGACCGGCCGCCACGAGACAGGCCTCATCCTGTACAAACGCTACGGCTCATTTCCCATGGTGATCGGCATAAAGGAGAATTCCCCGGCCGCCGAGAGCGGGCTCCAACTGGGCGACCCTATCTATGCCATGGACGGCCTCTCCACCCTGGGATTCAGCATGCTGGAGGCCAACCTCCATCAAACGGCCGCAGCAGCGGACCCGCTCAGGATCAGGACAACCCGGGACAACAAGAACCTGACCTTGGAGATCGAACGTGCCCGGCTGCACGACGGGCCCTTCACCTTTGCCCGGGAACAGGGGCTCGGCGGCGTGCTGCAGGTCCATCTGTTCCACGCTCCCCTGGTGGACCGGCTCAAAGCAGAACTGGTCCCTCAGCTCCGGCAGGCAAACCACCCCCTGGTCCTGGACCTCCGGAACTGCCATGACGGCACCCTGGAGGAGGCCCTCGCGTTCATCAATCTTTTCCTGCAAAAGGACCAGATCGGGAGCCTGGAGAAAAGGGGTGGTCAGAACGAGCCGCTTTCCTGCTCGGAAGCGGCCGTGCTTCCAGATCTGCCCCTAGTGGTCTGGACCAACCAGGCAACCATGGGCCCGGCGGAACTGGCGGCTTTCGTTCTCAACCAGAACAGGAGCTCCCGGGTCATCGGCCACAAGACGCTGGGACTGGTGGCTCAGCGGCGGTTCTTTCCCCTGTCAGACGGCAGCGGACTGGTACTGACCTCAGGTATCTTCCGTCCTGCCGGAGGGGGCGAGTTCTGGGAGAAGGGCATCACACCCGACGTGAAGCTCGAGACGGATGAACAGGGCTATGCCGCCTACCTGGAACACACCCGCAAACTGATCGTTTCCCGATAACCTATGCAAACGAGCCGCATTCGCTCTCTTTCTTTTGGCTTATCTCTGCTGGCGCTGATGTGCGTCCTGGGGCTGGACTATATCCGCTCTCAACGGGGTGACGAGGCCTGGCTGTTCAGGCCCCGAACGCCCGGCGCGGAGGCGGCCTGGACAGACCAAACGCCCGGAGAGCTGGTCCTGGCACAGGTCCAAGCCGTGGGGGTGGCCTCTGACAAAGTGAGCCAATACCGCGACAGCGAAGGCATCCATCACATGATGCTGGAGCTGACACCGGACCAGTACGGTGACCTGGAGTCCCGGCTGGACAGGGAACTCCCTCGTGTCAGGGCCCAGGCGACAAAGAGCAGGCGCGGACAGGAGGGAGGCAAGGCCTACTATCTCTGGCAGATCGAGGACAGGAATAAACAGCTGCTCTCCCTGCTGATATCCTGCCGGACCGAACCGGATCCCACAGGGGCGGCGTCCCGACCGGGGGAGACGCAGCCGGCCCTGAACAAGGTGGCCATCATCATCGATGACATGGGCAACAGCCTGGAAGCCATCGAGGAGGTCACCCGGCTCGGGCAAGCCATCACGGTGGCCATCCTGCCGTACAGCCGGCTGGCTCATGAAACCGCCACCATCGCCCGTCAGAACAACCTGGAGGTCATCCTCCATCTGCCTCTTGAATCCCTGTACAACTATTACGACAACAACCATACCCGGGGGATCATCCACTCCGGCATGGATGCGGACGAGATCATCCGCGCCGTGGAGGAGAGTGTGGGACAGGTGCCGTATATCGACGGCGTGAATACCCACATGGGATCCAAGATCACTTCCGATCCCGTGCTCATCCGGATCGTCCTGGAACAGCTCAAAAACCGCGGCCTCTATTTCATCGACAGCCGGACTACAGCCGAATCCGTGGCCTTCGATGAGGCCCAGAGGATGGGCATCCCCAGCGCCTTCCGCAACGTTTTCCTGGACAGCGAGATCGAGGAGGGCTTCATCCGATCCCAGCTGATCCGCCTCTTCCGCCACGCCCAGCAGAACGGCAGTGCGGTGGGGATCTGCCATCCTTCCCCCGAGACGCTGAAGGTGCTGCGCGAAAACCTGCACCTGGTGGAGCGCTACGGGCTACAGACGGTCTTCGCTTCCGAAGTCGTGCATTAAACATAGAGACCGGGGGAAGCATCCCCAACTTTCGTGAAAGAGCCTACGGGAGCACGAATTGCCATTGCGAGCGCATGGGGAGGCGGGCGGGTCTTCCGCTCGGATTGAATAGTCCGGGATTCCGCTGCCTAGCCGGGGAATATTTGCTATAAATCCGGGTATATCCTAATATTGGAGGTATCCCTACGACCTATGGAGGAGGCTGCAGATGAATCCCATCAAGAAAGGACCCACAGCCGGGTGGCTGTTGATGCTCCTGGCCGCATCCCTGTTCTGGACGACCGGCTGTTCCCAGGGCATGACCGAGGAAGAGCTGAAGGCCTCGGTGGAACTGGTGGATATAGACACCCGCTGGGAGGAAAAATACTACCAGCCCTGGCCGCCCAAGCTGATCCTGGTCCCCGCCATCTCGTTCAAGATCAGGAATATAGGGGAGAAGCCCCTCCAGTATGTCTACTGCAACGCCATCTTCAAGATGGAGGATGAGAACAAGAACCTCGGCGATAACTTCGTGGCCGGCATCGGCCGTCACGCCGTCAATCCGGGTGAGACCAGCGAGACCATATCGCTCCAGAGCTTTCAGGGAGTAGAAGGACAGAACCTGGCCCACTTCAACGACAATCCCGCCTGGAAGACGGCCGAGACCAGGGTCTTCTTCAAATCCAAAGGTTCCCAGTTCGTTCTTGTGGGCGAGTACAAGATCTCCAAAAGGATCAACTTCACAGAGCCCGAGCCCGTGGGCATGGATCCCAAGCCCAAGGAAAAGGTCAAGAAGTGACGCCATGAGCACCCCGGCACCCTCCCGGATCTTCCTGACCCGGGGAATCGGACGGCACAAGGAGAAGCTGGCCAGCTTCGAGCTGGCCCTGCGGGAGGCGGGGATATCCCCCTACAATCTGGTCAAGATATCGAGCATCTATCCCCCCCACTGCCGGTTGGTCTCCCGCGAGGAAGGGCTGACGTATCTGAATCCCGGACAGATCCTACATCTGGTGATGAGCGAATGCGCCACGGACGAGGCACATCGCTGGATCGCGGCGGCCATCGGTGTCGCCCGTCCCAACACCCCGGACCACTACGGCTACCTCGCCGAGTACCACAGCTTCGGGCAGGACGCACACGAGGCCGGGCATCACGCCGAAGACCTGGCGGCATTCATGCTGGCCACGATCGTGGGGCATGATTTCGACCTGAGCGAGATCTGGGAGGAGGAGAAGAACATATATCGGATCTCGGACACGCTGGAGGTGACTACCCAGAGCGTCACCCAGACCGGGCAGGGTGAGGCCGGCCTCTGGACCACGGCCCTGGCGGCCGCGGTGTGTATCCTCTGATCGCAGAAGGGCGGCCCTCTTGGTTCAGGGACGGCGTTCTATGCGTGCGAGGGGGTCTTCGATCAGGATCTTGATATAGCTCTTGGCCTTGAGTCTTTCGAGATATTTCTGTCTCTCGACCTGAGAGCGCTCCGCGAAGATCTTTTCCTGGACCTGGTCGCGAACCTCATCGAAGGGGAGCAGCCGGCTTTCCGTCTTCTCCTCCAGGCGAAGGAGGTACCACCCGCTCTGGATAGAGATCCAGGGAGTCACGCCTCCCTCATCGAGTTCGGTCACCTCATGCTCGAAGGCGTCGAGCATGTCCCCCTGTTTGAAGGAGCCCAGGTCCCCCTGCTTGTCTTTGTTCGGTCCCTCGGAATGTGTGCCGGCCACGCTGCCGAAATCCTCTCCCGCCTCCAACAAGCCCAGGATTTCGTTTTTCTTGCGCCCGGCGTCTTCTTCGCTGTTGTCCTCGCTTGAGACAAAAATGCCCCGGAGGCGGTACTCCGGAGGCAGAGTAAATTCATCCGGATGCTGACGGTAATAGTTGAAGATCTCGGCATCGTCGACCACGATACTCCGTCCTACTTCCGCGTAGACAGCCATGTCGCGCATATACATCTCCCGCATCTGGGACTTCCAGGCCTCAAAATTCGCGCCCTGCTTCTCGAATTCCGCCTTTAACTGGGCATCGGATTCAAGGTTATTCTCCTGCTTGATGTTTTCGATGTACATGTTGAGCTGTTCGCTCACATCGATGTCCAGTTCCCTGGCTTTCTGGAGCAGGAGGATGCCCACGATCATGTTATCCAGCAGGAGTCCCGCGGCGAACTCATACTGTTTCTGGAACTCTTCACCCTGAACCTGGGACCTGAGCTCCCTGTAGAGGAGATCATGCTGGGCCTTGAATTCCGACAGGGTGATGATGTCGTCGTTCACGATGGCGACGATGGCCTCGATGACGGTCTGGCCGTAGATCAGACTCGTCCCACCCAGCAGCAGGAGTGCGGCCAGCGCTATCTTTATTCTATTCATGTTCGTTCCTTAGATACGTAAAAGAAAGATTACCGGTTTCCGCTCGCCAGTCCAGACGCTCCCGGAGGGAGGCGAAGTGCGAAGCCAGGTGCGCCTGGAACTTGCTTTCCAAGATCGCGTCCTCGATCTCGAGGGAGGCCTCGCTTTCCGAGACCAGTTCCGGAGGATATCTGGCATCCAGCCGAAACACATGATACCCGTACGCGGACTCGACGATCCGGCTGCTCTCTCCCTCCTGCAGCGCGAAGATCACGGTCTCCATCTCCGAGGGAAGCTGCCCCAGCTCGAACACCCCCATGGCCCCGCCCTTGTCCGCCTCCACCCCGATCGACATCTGTCGGGCTACTTCGCGGAAGCGGGGCTCACCCGAATCCTTTATCATGTCCAGGGCCTGCACGGCCCTGTTCTCGGTGGCCAGCAGGATCTGGCTGACCCTGACCCGGGCCGATTTCAGGAAATCCCGTTTGTGCTCCGCATAGTAGGCCGTGATCTCTTCGGGTGCTACCGTGATGTCCTTCGTGAGGATGCGGGCCCAGATCTCAAGCAGCTGCCGGACCTCCGGGATCCGTCCTCCGCCCTGGGAGATGAGGCTTTCCTTCTCGGCCGGATCGAGCCTGTCGACCCAATCCAAGGCCTCGGCCAGGAGGAGTTTTTCTTCTGTGAAGCTGTCGAACAGGCGGCTCAGGACGGCCTCTGAAAGCTGCGAGACCTCCTCTCCCGTGCTCCGAGCCACGTAGCGGGTGAAATCGGCCTGGGTATAGGAAACGCCTTCGACCGAGAGAACGACGATTTCTCCATCCCGGGAATCGTTCGAATCTGAGGCCGAAGCCCGGCCCTCAGGATCCTGTACGGCGCAGCACCAAAACAGGCCGGCGCAAACCAGCACGGCGACGGCGAGATGTACACAAAATGACCTTCCGGCTCTCATTGGCGTCCACGTCGGCTTATTATATTACATAAGGCTTAACTTCTTCAAGATGTGGATGGTTTCATCCAGAAAGGCGGTCTCACCCGCGGCACCGAGCTCCAGGCTGAGCACACCCTGAGGCGTTATGGATCCGCGGTAGCGTTCCACCAGCCCCGTCAGCCGGCTGACGTCCGCCTTTGAATCAGGCAGGAATTTAAACACGAGCTTCGATCCGATCCGGTCCAGGGACGTGATGTGCATGTTCCCGGCCATAAACTTTATGGCCCCGTAGCGGAACAGGCTGTGCACGCTCGCAGGCAGGGGGCCGTAGCGGTCGTTGACCTCTTCCTTGATGCGATCCAGCTCCCCCAGGCTGTCCACCGAGGAGATGCGTTTGTACAGGCTCAGGCGGAGGTTGGTCTGCGGCAGGTAGGATGCGGGGATGCGGACGGTCAGCTTGAGGTTGATCTTGCTCTTGATCTCCTCGACCGGCTCCCCTTTCATCCCGCGGATGGTCTTATCCAGCAGGTGCATGTAATAATCAAAACCCACGGCCTCCATGATACCGTGCTGCCTGTCACCCAAGAAGCTTCCCGATCCCCGGATCTCGAGATCCTTGGCTGCCAGGCGAAACCCCGACCCCAGCTCGCTGAATTCCTTGAGGGCCTTCAGCCTCTGTTGGGCCAGCGGCGTGAGCTCGGCAAAGGGAGGCACCAGGAAATAGGCCGCGGCCTGACGCGATGAACGACCGACGCGCCCCCGGAGCTGGTAGAGCTGAGCCAGCCCGAACCTGTCCGCCCGGTTGACGATCAGGGTATTGACCAAGGGTATGTCAATGCCGTTCTCGATGATGGTGGTGGAGATGAGGATGTTGTACTTCTCCTGTATGAAATCGAGCATCCGTTTTTCCAGCTTGGATCCCGACATCTGTCCGTGTATAAAAACCACCCGTGCCTCAGGCACCCAGTTTTCCAGCATCCGGGCCATGGACTCGATGTCTTCCACCCGGTTGTGGATGAAATATACCTGCCCGCTCCGCCGCAGCTCCCTGCGCACGGCCGAGGTGATCAGGTTCCGGCTGAAGGTGGTCACAACCGTATGGATGGCCAGTCGATCCTTGGGAGGTGTCTCGATCAGGCTGATGTCCCTGAGCCCGGACAGCGACATGTTCAGGGTCCGGGGGATGGGGGTGGCGGTCATGGTCAGGACATCGATATTCGCCTTGATTTGCTTGATCCTCTCTTTGTGCTTGACCCCGAACCTCTGTTCCTCGTCCACCACCAGCAGGCCCAAGTCATGAAACTCCACATCCGGGGAGAGCAGGCGGTGGGTGCCGATGATGATGTCGACCAGCCCGCGTTTCAGGTCTCCCAGGAGTTTTTCCTGGGCGGCGCGGGTCTGCAGGCGGGTCAGGCCCTCCACCCGGACGGGAAAGAGCAGCAAACGGCGGCAGAAGGTCTGGAGGTGCTGGCTGGCTAGGACCGTGGTCGGACAGAGCACCGCCACCTGTTTTCCGTCCATGACCGCCTTGAACGCGGCCCGCATGGCCACCTCGGTCTTGCCGTAGCCCACATCGCCGCAGAGCAGCCGGTCCATGGGAGCCGGGGACTCCATGTCGTGCCTGATCTCGGAGATGGCCTGCAGCTGGTCATCCGTTTCCTGGTAATCGAACGTCTTCGCGAACTCCGTGCTCCATTCCCCGGCAGGGCTGAAGCTGTATCCCTTCGAGGCCTTCCTCTTTGCGTACAGCTCCAGCAGTTCCTGAGCCATGTCTTCAATGGCCTTTTTGGTCCGTGCCTTGGTCCGTTCCCACTGCAACGTGCCCAGTTTGCTGAGGAGGGGAGCATCCGTACCCATGCGGGCATATTTCTGGACCAGGTTCATGTCCTCCACCGGCACAAAAAGCTTATCCTCGTCCCGATAATGGATCTCCATGAACTCACGTTTCTTGTGGTCCACCTCCATACGGATCAGCCCTGAGAACACGCCGATGCCGTAATCGGTGTGCACGATGTGGTCGCCGACCCGTAGATCCCGGAAATCGGACACAAAGGGCTTGATCCGGGGACGGCTCACCAGCACCCGTTCTTCCGTGAACACATCCCCTTGGGAAAAAAACAGGATCTTCAGGGGTGGATACCCGAAACCCCGGCGCAGCCGGCCCTGCAGGAGAGCGACCGACTCGTCCCTGAGAGGAGACAGCGCATCGTCCGTGATCAGATACCGTAGCTGATGCTGGGAAAGCAGGCCCGCGAACTTACGGCGCACGGCCTCCCCGGAAAAAAACAGATAGCAACGCTCCCGCTCCTCCTGTTTTTTCTTCAAGAATTCTAGGAAAAAGGAGATCTTGTTATCGAACCTGGGTACCGACTGGAAGAAAAAGCGGATCTTCCGCCTCGGGCTGGGGCCTTCTATCTCGTTGAAGCGGACGGCTTCCTTCCGAACTCTCTCCCAGGAGGTGGCCGGATAGATCGTGTCAGGGGAAAGGCTGAAGGACTTCTGGGCGGTCTGCTCGGCATGCCGGGACTCGAGGGCTTCCCTACTGTCCTGCCAGTCCTTTTCAACCTCCTCAAACCCGTCCAGGATCAGGAGATGGCCTTCCAGGTAATCGGAAAAGGGAGAGAAACGGCCGCGACCAAGCAGAGACTGATAGACAAACGAGGGGAAGACGTCTCCACCCTGCAGGCGGGCGATCCTTTCCTCCAGGTCGGCAGCGGTCCCCGGGGGAGCGGCTGATCGGGCTTCCGCCGCCCATTCCCGGATAAAGGCCGGGTCAGCCGGGAACTCGCGCAGGGAGGGGATCCGCACAAAATCGCTCTTGCGCAGGGACCGCTGCGTGGAGGGATCGAATTCTCGGAGGGAAGCGACCTCGTCCCCGCTGAATTCGAGGCGCGAGGGGAAGGACGCCCAGGGGGTGAAGACATCTACGACCCCACCCCGCCAGGCGTATTCACCGTGGCTGTTGATGATGTCCGTGCGTTCATACCCGTATCGGGCCAGGAGCTCCAGCAGCCTGTCCCGCGAGAGCGACTGCCCCTTTTCCACACTCAAAAATGAGGCCTCCAGGTCATCCGGAAGGGGGAAGGGCTTGAGAAGCCCGAACAGGCTGGTCACGAAGAGACCGGGGCGGCGATGCAGGATATCCCATAAACAGCGCATGCGGGCCGCGATGGCCTCCAGAGAGGGCATGATCTCCTGATACGGGTCTTGGGAGAGGGCCGGCAGGACATGGACCGGCTGGTCGGCCTGCAGGCGGTCGAAGAAAAAGCGCGCCGCATCGGCAAACCTGAACAGAGAAGCCGAGGACGGCCGGATGAAAACGATCCCCCCGCCGATCTCCCGCGCCAATGCTGCCAGCAGGTAGGGTTTAGCGGCCTCGGTGACACCGGTTATCTGGAGGCGCGTCGCGCCCCCATCGAGCTGCGCGCACAGCTCCCGGAATTCCGGTGTCTCCAGGACGAAATCGAGGCTCATGCCGCCTATTATACGTGCTGCACCCGCCGCTGTCAGCCCAAGCGTCACTTTGATTTTCTTCCATCAGTCAAGCTGAAACGTCAGCCCGGTGATTTCCCCCAGCGAGGGAACTCACCTAATTCCTCGGCTCGCTCTCCTCTTCGAGGAACCATGCCCGCTCGCCTCCGGACGGCTTCCTCTCCAGCTTGCCCGACTGATCTTAAAATCAACGAATAAACACAGTTTGGATATACTTCCCTCCGCAGGATCCTTTTTGACATTCAGGGGCGGGCGGGAGACAATGGGGGTGCATGAGGGACGGACACAATATTCCGGTTCAGGGACAGGTCCTGTTCCACGCGGGCTACAGGGGCCGGCAGGAACCGAGACGGATCATGATCGCGGGGTGCGATCACATGGTAACCGAAATCCTATCCCGGGGGAGGATCCGGGACAGCGGATCGGGGATTGTCCGGGAGGTCTTCGTGTGCCGGATCGATCACAGGACCGTGAGGGTCTGCGTGTTTGCCGACGGGACTGCCGAGATCTTCACCAAACCTAAATAATTCATAGGAGATGAACCGGGCTGACCGCGATCGGCCGCGTCTGCGGCGGATCTCACATGCGGTGCCAGTAGGAGAGTTTGACGAATACGCTGTAGTTGTCGTTGACGTAGTTCCCCAGGTCGTTGCGGAAGACATCGTTGTCTACCCCGAAGAAGAACAAGGTGCCCGGGCGGTAGACATAGCTGAAGAGGAAGCTGCCGTAGAGCGTCTTGGAGAAGTGGTTGTAGTCCACGATGGCGCGCACCGCGAGCGTCCTGGTCAGCTGGTATGTGATCCGGTTACGCAACACGTTGTAGTCGTAGATTTCCTCGCCGCCCCACTCCTCCCAAAACGTCTGTTTGGTGAATTCCATGTTGATCCGCAGCCGGCTGCTGGGCTTCAGTGTGAGGAACAGCCCGTACACGTTTAAGTAGCCGAGGAAAGGGTCGTCCGGATCATAGAAAACGTTGTCCCCGGTGGCCAGGACGAATCCGAAGGGAAGCCACCCGATCAGGTTGGTGCTGGCGCTCACCTCTACACCGGTCTTGTTGAAGTCGATCCCTCCGTAGCGTTCCATGCTGCGCCGGACCTCGACATTCATCTGGCTGAACTCCGTGAAGCGCAGGTTGGCACCGAGTTCGACCCACTGGTCCTGCAGCACGCTGCTGTGATAGTTGTAGCGCTGTCCGCCATTGGCCCGGAACCGGATCTGGGTCATGAACCTTTTTTCCGGATAGATGTTGAAGTAAGTGTGGCCTATCAGGTGGCGGTAGTCCACACGGTTGACAAAACCGGAGGCGGCCACGAAGTCCGGGTGGATGGCCGTCCCGATGAGTCCGCCGCCCCAATACTTGGAGTAGTAGCCCAGGTTTGCATACAGGGCAGGTACGAAATCGCTCTCCCGCTCCCCGTACTTGGTCTTGGCCGCGTTGGCCTGGAAGTTGAAGAAAAACCTGTCCGTGAACTTGAACTGCCCGTCCACACCCACCAGCCGGTTGTAGGATCCGCCCGTGAGCTCCTTGTCCGTGAGCGCGAATCCTATGTACGACTCTTTGAAGACATCGGCCTTCAAGCGGAAGATGTTGAATAGCGCGTTGGCATCGCGGCTGACACCGCCGTCGCCCACCTCCCACAGGCTCTCGGAGGGATTCATATCATAGGCCGAGAGCAGGCTGTAGGTGTAGCGCCCGATCTTGCCCGACACCTTGGCGCCGGCGATGGGATCGATGATCCGGCGTGTGTACACGACCTGGATCTCGGGAAAGCGGAAGATCTCCATGCCCTCCAGGAAGAAGGGACGCTTCTCCGGATAATAGAGCGCAAACCGCCGGTTGATGTCGATCTGGGGCGCATCGGCCTCGATCTGGCTGTAATCCGGGTTGAGTGTCATGTCCAGGGTCAGGTCGGAGCTGATCCCCCACTTGAGGTTGATCCCGGGCTCGAAATTCACGTTCTCGTCCTTGGTCTTGAGCGAGGTCGCGAAGGGCATGAGCTCGAAGTTTTTTCCTTTTTCGACCTCACCGTAGATCATCATCTCCTGCGCCTGGGTGAGCAGCCCGGGCTTGTCCCGGGACATCTCCGGCCAGATGATGATCTCGCCTGTTCGGGCCACCGTGCGCGCCAGGGTGACGCCCCAGACCTTCTCCTCCTCGTCAGGGAAACGGATACTCTTGAAGGGGATGGCCATCTCGACGGTGTAGCCCTCCTCGTCAACCCGGCCCTCGGACTGGAAGACCGTATCCCAGGAGCCGTCGATGTCGTCGTTTCCCCCTTCCTCGATCCGCATCCCGTCCAGCGGGATCCCCAGCGGGTTTATGATAAAGGTGAAGGCGCGCCGTTTCTCGTTATAGGTGTCCAGGAAGACCAGGACCCAGTCGTCCTCCATGATGTTGTCGCGTTTGGTGATGGAGGCCCGGATCTTTTGGGGATCCGTGTCATAGCAGCGGAACGCGATGTAGAGGTTCTGGCGGTCGAAACCGATGTAAGCCTCGGTCTTCTGAGATGGGGTGCCTTTCTCGACCGGGGAGAACTGGAGGAAGCCATCGATCTTGAGCGCCTCCTTCTCCCAGAACGGGTAGTCCAGCACGCCGTCGATCTTGGGGCTTCCGGACATCCGGGGGATTAAGATGGCGGCCGCGGCCTGCACGTAGACGGACAGGGGTCCGGATGCGGCCAGGA